>Ga0214473_10000072_pt1 | contig 144877 bp, 122 predicted proteins | sample RVTome_7_FD_203509 | JGI IMG/M metagenome (GOLD analysis project Ga0214473, IMG submission 203509) | Soil microbial communities from uranium-contaminated site in the Upper Colorado River Basin, Wyoming, United States - RVT98D197 | ecosystem: Environmental > Terrestrial > Soil > Contaminated >...
GGGGAAAAGACAGTGACAAAGTAAAAAGAAAGGCACAGAGGCACAAAGGCACAAAGTGGAAAGACAGCCACTGAGGGACTGAAGGCAGTTACAAAGTGACAGAGTAAAAAACAAAAAGGCGATGAGGCACTGAGGGATTGAGGAGAGGCGGGGTTGGGCTTTCTGGCTTCTAGCTTCTGGCTTCTGACTTCTGAATTCTGAATTCCGGTGGGGCGGCTGCGGTGTGCGGCCTTCTGGCTTCCGGCGGGGCGGGGAGCGGTGTGGCTATCGCCCCACCGTTTCGTTCCAGGCCGCCGTACCATTGGAATGCAGCGGTCTGCCGCGCGAAATGGTATGAGCGAGCTTGCGGCCCAGGATGTCGCGGTAGACCACATCCAGGTCGGTAAGCATGCGCTCGCTCAGCACGCCCACGTCGGGTTCTGAATCCCGAATCTCGCGAGAAGGATCGAGGTAGTCGGCGCAGTACAGGAGCTTGTCCAGAACGCCGGCGCCGGCCCGGCTGGTGGTGTGGTAATAGACCGCCGAAAGGATTTCCTTATCTGTCACGCCGCAGCGGGTGCGCAGGAAATGGGCGGCCGGGGCGGCGTGCAAAAGGCCTCCGCCCAGTTGCCAGCTTTCATCGTCGATCGGCACCGATTCCTCGCGGATCAAGCGCCGAAGGTCTTCCTGGCTGAGCTTCTTGTAGAGGTCGTGGGCCAGGCCGGCCACGTAAGCCTTGCGCGCCAGCTCACTATCAGGCCCGCCGATCTTTTTGGCGATCTCCCTGGCGAACTCGGCTACCGAATGGATGTGGCGCGCAAGCGGTTTACCCGGATAGCGTTTTTCAATCTCTGCTTTGAGCTGCCGGACCACCTTCTTGTAATTTTTCATTTCACTTTTGCAGTCTCACCTTACCAGCAGCGCTTTCATCTCCTGTACCGCCCTTTCCAGGCCCACCAGCACGGCGCGGCTGATTATGGAATGGCCGATGTTGACTTCCTCGATCTGGGGAATGGCCGCGACCGCGGGAGTGTTGAGGTAGTTGAGGCCGTGGCCGGCGAAAACCCTGAGGCCCTTTTCCGCGGCCAGGCGGGCGGCATGCCGCAGTTTTTCCAGTTCCGCCTCACGCTGGTTTTCACTTTTGGCGTTGGCATAGCTGCCGGTGTGCAGCTCGACGCTGTCGGCGCCGGTCCGCGCCGAGGATTTTATCATTTCGGTCACCGGATCGACGAACAGGCTCACCTTGATCCCGGCCTGTTTGAGTCGCATCACCGCCGGTTTTATCCGGCTCATCTGGCCGGCCACGTCCAGCCCGCCCTCGGTGGTCACCTCCTCCCGCTTTTCCGGCACCAGGGTGGCCTGGTCCGGCTTCACCCGCAAGGCGATCCCGATAATTTCATCGTTGACCGCCATTTCCAGGTTGAGATGGGTCTGGACCGTGCGGCGCAGGATTTCGAGGTCGCGGTCCTGGATGTGGCGGCGGTCTTCGCGCAGATGGATGGTGATCCCATCGGCCCCGGCCAGTTCGGCCAGCACGGCGGCCGCCACCGGGTCCGGTTCGACAGTGCGCCGGGCCTGGCGCACCGTGGCGACGTGGTCGATATTTACTCCGAGTCTGATCAAGCCTGCCTCCCGGTAGCTGGAAGTTGGTCTGCGTAGGGCGTGCCCTTCAACAGCCTGGCGGCAACGGTCCTGGGTAGGCGTACCCGCAGATGCACAAGGCCGTTCTGCAGGCGCCGTTCGAGCACCTTGCCGAGACGGTAGAAGGCGGCTTCGAGCTTGCCTTCCTCGGGCTGGAGGTCGATCTCGAATTCAGTCTCGCGGCCGGCGAGCAGGCTCTCCAGATGCTGCTTCAAGTGCCGCAAGCCGTTGTCGCCGTTCAGTGCGGAGGTGAACACTGCGCCCGGAAACGACGATGCGGTTTCGAACACCACCTCCCCGCCGGCCACCAGGTCCACCTTGTTGAACACCAGCGTGCGTTCGACCCCGCCCGCGCCGATCTCCTCGAGCACCTTGTCCACCACGGCGATCCTCTCCGTGAAGTGAGGATTTGAGATGTCCACCACTACCAGCAAATGGTCCGCCAGCACTATTTCTTCGAGCGTGGCCTTGAAGGATGCCACCAGGTGGTGCGGTAGGCGGCTGATGAAGCCGACCGTGTCGATGAGCAGCATCTGACGGCCCTCGTCCAGCTCCAGGCGGCGGGTAGTGGTGTCCAGTGTGGCGAAAAGCTGGTCGCGCACCAGAACGTCGCTGCCGGTGAGGGCTTTCATCAGCGAGCTCTTGCCGGCATTGGTGTATCCCACCAGGGCCATAGTGCATGCGCCTTCACGTCTGGCCCGCCGCAGGCTGTGCTGGCCGGCGATCCTGGCCAGCTTGCGCTGGAGGCCGATAATCCGGTTCTGGATCAGCCGGCGGTCGGTTTCGAGCTGTGTTTCGCCCGGACCGCGCAGGCCGATACCGCCGCGGATTCGCGACAGATGCACCCACATGTTTTTCAGTCTGGGCAGGAGGTATTCGAGCTGGGCGAGTTCGACCTGCAGCTTGGCTTCGTTGGTGCGGGCGTGTCTGGCGAAAATGTCGAGGATCAATTCGGCGCGGTCCAGCACCTGCACCCCGAAAAGCTCCTCGAGGTTACGCGCCTGGCTCGGCGACAGCTCGTCATCGAAGATGGCGATGTCCGCGCCGGTCTCTTCGATCGTGCCCTTTATCTGTTCGGCCTTGCCCCGGCCGATATAGGTCACCGCGTTTATCTTGTGCCGGCGCTGGACCACCCGGTCCACTACCTGGGCGCCCGCGGTTTCAGCCAGCCTGCCCAGCTCGGCGAGCGGCTGGTCGCCCCACCACCGGTTTTCGGGCCGGTCCGTGCCGAACAGCACCGCTTTCTGCGGTGCGTCTGTCACTTCAATCATATTCAAGCAGCTCTTCCCACTCCTTGTAGGCGTTTTCTATCCGTCTGTCGAGTTCAGCGATAGAAGCTGAAATTTCCGCCGCCCGCCCGTCCTTTTTGTATGTTTCCGGATCGGCCAGATCGAGCTGAAGCCCGGCCCGGCTCCCCTCCAGCCCGGCGATTTCTTCCTCGAGCTGGTTTTTGCGTTCCCTGAGCCGGCGAAGCTGGTTCTTGGAAAGCCCCCTGGCAGCCGAATCCTGTGGTTCGGCTGCTTTTCTCTCCGCTTTCGGGGCAGTTTCCTTCCCGGCCGCCTCGGCAGCGGAACGCACCTGTTTTTCCTTCTGCAGTCTATAATAAGAATAATCGCCGTCGTATTCAACTACTTTCTCCAGAATCCCGTCCACCGCCTCCCTGCCGGTGAATTCGACGATCCGGTCGGCGAGCGAGGACAACAGCCGCCGGTCGTGGGTGATCACCACCAGCGTACCGGGATATTCCGCCAGGGCTGACTCCAGGGCTTCCCGGCTGTAAACGTCCAGGTGGTTGGTCGGTTCGTCCAGCAGGAGCAGGTTGGCCTGCGAATGAACCAGGGCGGCCAACAGCAGCCGGCGGAACTCGCCCTCGCTCAGCATGCCGACCTCCTTTTCCACTTCCTCGCCGCTGAACAGGAACCGTCCCAGGTGGCTGCGCACCTCCCCCAGGGTCAGTTCCGGCGCCCGGGAGTACATGAAATCCAGCACGCTCAGAGTCCCGGCCGGCCGTTCGACCCGCTGCGGCAGAATCTCGATGGTGACGTCCTTGCCCCAGGTAACTAACCCGGCGGTGGGAGATAGCCGTCCGGCCAGGATTTCCAGCAGTGTGGACTTGCCGGTGCCGTTGGCCCCGATAACGGCCAGAGTTTCGCCGCGGCTGATAGTCAGGTCCAGGTTCTCGAACAACGGCCCACCCCCGGGCCAGGTGTGGGCCAGAGCGCGGGCTTCGAGCACCATGCCGCCCGAGCGCTGCGACTGTTCGATCTCCCAGCTCGGCGCGCTCATTCTGCGCCGGGATTTTGGCGGCGGCTTCATCCGGGCCAGCATCTTGCGCCGGCTCTGGGCCTGCCTGGTTTTCTGGCCGTAGATGTTGCGCCGGATGAAATCCTCGATTTTCTCCACCTTGCGTTCGTAGTTCCTGTGTTCGCGCTCCAGCCTTTCGGCTTCTTCTTCAGCCCAGCGGCTGAATTCGCTGTAGTTGCCGTCGCGGAGCGTGACGTGGCCGTCAAGAATTTCGATGGTGCGGGAAGTGACGTTGTCCAGGAAGGCCCGGTCGTGGGAGACCACCACCACAGTGGAGCGAGTTTCGGCGATCAGGCCTTCGAGGAATTCGATGGCGGCCAGGTCGAGATGGTTGGTGGGTTCGTCCAGGAACAACAGGTCCGGTTCGCCGATCAGGGCGGTGGCCAGGCCGAGGCGGCTGCGCTGGCCGCCGCTCAGCGACCCAACCGGCTGGCCGAACGTTTCCCGGCCCAGGCCCAGGCCGGTCAGGATCTTGGCGGCCCGCGACTCAAGGCTCCAGCCGCCCAGGTGCTCGAAACGGTCGAGCATTTCACCGTAGCGCTCCAGCTCCCGCTGGTCGAGCTTTTCCCCGGAATCCAGCCTGCCGGCCGTGTCCCGGATTTTCTTCTCGAGTTCCCGGATCTGGGTGCAGGACGCGAGCAGCTCCTCCAGCACGCCCCGGTCGCCGCTGAAACTGGCCTCCTGGTCCATGTAGCGCACGCCGATATTTTTCCCCAGGTGCACCGTGCCCTCTTCCGGCGCTTCCAGCCCGGCCAGGATCCGGCAGAAAGTGGTCTTGCCGCTGCCATTGGGCCCCACCACGCCGATCCGGTCGCCGCTGCGGATGATGCCGGTCACCCCGGAGAACAGCATCTGCCCGGAGAAGCTTTTCGCTACTTTGTTGAAGCTGACGAGGGTCATGGTTGGGAGAATCCAGAAGTCAGAAGGCCACACCCGGCAGCCGCGCCACCGGAATCCAGAAGCCAGAAGACAGAAGGCTCCGCCCGACCGAAACACCGGGTAGACAGTAGTCAGTATTCAGTAGTCAGGAAGAACGGCACTGCCCAGCCCTGCCAGAAGCCAGAAGCCAGAAGGCCCAACCCCGTCTCTCCTCAATCCCTCAGTACCTCCGCGCCTTTGTGCTTTTTACTTTGTCACTTTGTTACTCTACCTTCCGCCTGTGTAGCGGCTTCAGCGTAGCAGGCTGTCACTTTGTCGCTGTCTTTCCACTTTGTGCCTTTGTGCCTTTCTTTTTACTTTGTCCCTTTGTGCCTTTCCTTTGTCACTTCTTTTTCTCCTCCTCGACCAACTTCTTCCAGAACTCGATCCGCCGGCGAATCTCCTTCTCAAAGCCGAGACTGGTGGGTTCATAAAACTTTTTCCCCTTGAGCGCATCCGGCAGGTACTGCTGGGTCGTGAAGTGATAAGGGAAATCGTGGGGATACTTGTAGCCCTCGCCGTAGCCGATCGCTTTCATCAGCTTGGTGGGGGCGTTGCGCAAATGCAGCGGCACCGGTTCGCTCAAGGCCTCCCTGGCTGTGGCCTGGGCGTTCTTCAGGGCCAGGTAGCTGGCGTTACTCTTGGGCGCGGTGGCCAGATATGTCACCGCCTGGCTCATGGGTATCGCCCCTTCGGGCAGGCCAATCGCGCTCACCGCCTGGAATGCGGCCACAGCCACGCTCAAAGCCTGCGGGTCGGCGTTGCCCACATCCTCGGCGGCGAAGATCATCATCCGGCGCAGGATGAACAGCGGGTCCTCGCCGGCTTCGAGCATACGGGCCATCCAGTAGAGGGCGGCGTCCGGGTCGCTGCCGCGCAGGCTCTTGATGAAGGCCGAAATGACATCGTAGTGCTGGTCGCCGGCGCGGTCGTACTGCAGGAGCCGCTGCTGAAGAGCCTCTTTCATCACCTTGACCGTGATTTCCCGCGATTTTTTCCTGGCGGGGGCCTTTTCGAGGTAGAGCGCAGACAGCTCCAGGCCGGTCAGGGCGGCCCGGGCATCGCCATCGCAAGCGCGCAGCAGCAGGTCGCGGGCATCCTCGGACAGGCTGAGCTTCCGGTTGCCCAGGCCGCGCTCGCAGTCGGAGAGAGCCCGGTCGACAATCCGGCCGAGGTGCTCTTTTTCGAGCCGCTGGAGCACGAACACCCGCACCCGGCTCAAGAGCGCGCTGTTCACCTCGAAGGATGGATTCTCCGTGGTGGCGCCGATCAAGGTGAGAGTGCCATTCTCGACGTGCGGCAGGAGGGCATCCTGCTGGGCCTTGTTGAAGCGGTGGATTTCGTCCAGGAACAGGATCGTGCGCCGGCGATACAGCCTCAGGCTCTCCTCCGCCTCCTTCACCGCCTCTTTCACCTGGGCCACTCCGCAGGTGACCGCGCTGTGGTGGATGAAGCGTGAGCCGGTGCCGGCGGCGATAATCCGGCCCAGGGTGGTTTTGCCGCTGCCCGGCGGGCCCCAGAAGATCATCGAGGCGATCCGGTCGGATTCGATCATCCTTCTCAGCACGCCCTCCGGCCCCAGGATCTGCTCCTGGCCCTCGAACTCTTCCAGGGACCGCGGCCGCATACGGTCCGCCAGGGGCGAAAACTCCCCGGCCGGGCCATCTTCCCCGGGCAGGGTGAACAGGTCTTTGGACTGGTCGGGCATGGCGCTCGCTGTGGACAAACCGGAATGCCGGTTGTAATTTCCGCTTGTTGCCGGGACGGGCCTTGAACGTTGAAATATACTGCCGGCACCTGCCGGATATCAAGCAAGTCTGTTGGATTTCAGAGCTTTAGGGAGAACGAGCCGGGGATGGAAGAACTTAAAGGCATACCATTGGTGGTGCTGGGTATGGGGGTGGACCTGATCGAAATCGAGCGGATCAAGGGGGCGCTGGAAGCCAGGAGCGGCCCCAGGTTCGAGCAGCGGGTATTCACCGAGGGTGAGATCGCCTACAGCCGGTCGAAAGCGGACCCGTTCCCGCACTTCGCCGCCCGCTTCGCCGCCAAGGAAGCGGTCATGAAAGCGTTCGGCACGGGCTGGACCAGCCAGGTGTTCTGGAAGGGGATCGAGGTCTGGAACGACGACTGGGGCCGGCCGTTTGTCAGGCTCAACGGCAAGACCGCCGAATTGGCGCTCCAGATCGGCGCGGCGGACGTGCAAATCTCCCTGGCCCACGACCGGGGCCGGGCGGTAGCGGTGGCCCTGCTGCTGGGTAAGCCAATAAGCTAAGGCAGGAAACGGCCGGCTGGGTCATTTTCCGGCAGATAGCATTTGTCCCGCCGGCCGAATAGTCGATAGCGCAACCTGGTAATGATGTCGTAGACAAAGTCCCGGACCGGCCGGGGCACCGCGATAAGCAAGTACAAGACCGGCCAGGGCCGGGGCAGACTTTTCAGGATGCGCAGCACGGCAGTCGACCGGGTGAAACAGCGGCCGCCCTCCACCAGAACTATTGTATCTATACCGGTAATCGAGTCTTTGCAGGCGGACAGCAATTTCCCGGCGGTTTCTCCCTGCAATGGGGCCAGACGGAACAGGCCGCACCTGTCCCGGCGTACGAGCCAGGAAGCAAAGCCGCCGCAGAATTTGCAGAAGCCGTCGAACAGAACCATTGGCTCCGGCTTTTCACCCGACAGCCTGGATTCGGCAGCCATTTTGCCTTATTCTCCTCGGAAAAGATTACCTCACTGATTGTACAGTACACCTCTCAACATAAATAACGGAGGCCGGTCATGAAAAGCGTTTCGATGTTAACCAGCCTGATTGTCTGTAGCGCAATTCTAACCGGAATTTCCTCTGCGGCCGCCCAGAGTCCGAACCCGCGCGCCGTGCCCACTTTCGAATGCCTGGGAGTGTACTACGACGTCAATTCGGACAGCCCCGGCGATTGCAGCCTGCGTTATCGCCCGGCCTGCGGCGAACATTGGCGAGAGGTGATCCCGCCGGTATTCGATAAGAGGGACAGGCAGTTCCGCGGCAGTATCGTGGGCCTCGAACCGGGCACCGAATACGAAATCGAGCTCGCCTGCCAGGACAAGCCGGTCACTTTCAAGGCCGCCACCCGTAGCGAAAACTTTCCGGTGGGCAAGGTGGATTATCTGCCCTCCGGCGTGTCCGACCAGGTTATCCAGATCACCGAATCCGGTACGCCGGACGCCTGGCATCTGGTTACGGTCCGGCCGGGAGATAAAGCCGTGATCGACCCGGAAAAGACCGTGGACAACAACATCGTGATTTCTGCCAGCTACGTGATAATCCGGGGGCTGGAATTGAAAAACGCCGCTCAGGATGCGATCCTCATCAAGAAGGGCAGCCACGACATCGTGATCGAGGACTGCCACATCACCGGCTGGGGCCGGGGAGACCGCGAGCTGGCCTACCTGGGCTACGAGGACAGCGGGGTACAGGCCGAGGGGGGAGTGGGCGGCCTGGTGATCCAGCGCAACCTGTTCGATCACCCATCGGGCTGGACCAATGACTGGGACACGGGCCATCCGAGCGGGCCGCAGGCCATCACGCTCTGGAACTCATCCGGCAGCAACGTGATCCGCTACAACGAAATAGTCTCCACCGAGGACCACGGCTACAACGATGCGGTCGGCGGGGGGAGCAACTACAGCTTCGAAGGCAGCCCGAACCGCGACAGTGACATCTACGGCAACATCATCGCCAATGTCTGGGACGATGCGATCGAGGCCGAAGGCGCGAACATGAACGTGCGCATCTGGGCCAACTACCTTCATCACACCTATACCCACGTCGCCACCGCCACCACCAGCAAGGGCCCGCTCTACATCTTCCGCAACGTTTTCGGGCTGAGCCGTCATACGCACGAAAACCCGATCGGCGGGCCGATGATCAAGGTGGGCGGGGACGAGGGAGAGTTCCGCGGCGGCCGGCGCTACGTTTTCCACAACACCGCGCTGCAGCCCCTGGGCGCTTTCCGCGTGTTCAGCTCGCACCAGCTTTCGGACGTGGTCACCCGCAACAACGTATTCGACTGCCCCGGCCCGCTGACCGGTATCGCCAAGCCCGTGGAGCCCCTGGATTTCACCTATGACATGTTCACCGGGGTCGACCTGGGCCTGGGCTACCTCAAGCACCCGGTGGGGGGAGGCAAGCCGGCCTGGGAGCCGGCCCAAGGGCTGGAATGGTTCCCGGCCGCTGTCACCACCCGGGTCAAGTGGGGCCGGACCGAGGTCGAGCACCAGGGCCGCAAGTGGACGATCACCGACAAGGTGATCACGGTGCCCAACCGCATAATCGACTCGGGCGTGCTTATTCCGGGCTTCAACGATGATTACGCCGGTGAGGCCCCGGACCTGGGCGCGTTCGAGCGGGGGAGGCCGCCGGTCAAATTCGGCAGGAAGGCGGGAAGGATTGTGAAGGTCGCACCCTGGGAAGCGCAGTAGCGGATTATTACGTCGAAGGGTCGGACAAAAAGCGCTGAATCGTACGGGCGGGTTTCAAACCCGCCCCTACCGCAAAACACACCGCCGCGAAACGGCAGGGATTGTTGAATCCGTAACCGTAGGAGCGGACCAAAGTGTCCGCCCGTGGTCCGGGAATTTCTCGCTGGTAATCGGGCGCACACGGGGGTGCGCCCCTACAAAAAACTTGAACAGAAAATTATTTATGAATAATCCAGGTAAAAGGCCTGTCAGAACAGCCCGAAAATCCTGCCGTTCTTGTCCACGCCGATATTTTCGGCGGCCGGTGTTTTCGGCAGGCCAGGCATGGTCATGATGTCGCCGGTGAACGCGACCAGGTAACCGGCGCCGGCCGAGGGCCTGACCTCGCGCACGGAAATGTGGAAGCCAGTGGGCCGGCCCAAGAGCAGCGGATTGTCGCTCAGCGAAAACTGGGTCTTGGCCATGCAGATCGGCAGGTTTGCCAGGCCGAAACTCTCGATGGATTGGATGTTCCGGCGCGCCTGGGTCGTGTACTCGACTCCGTCCGCCCCATATATCTCGCGGGCGATGGTGGCGATTTTATCGGTGACACCGGCCTCGGTGTCGTAGAGGAACCTGAAGTTCGTCCTGTTGCCGGCGATAGTCCGGCAGACGTGGTCCGCCAGTTCCAGCCCGCCCTCGCCGCCCTTTTCCCAGACCTCGGTCACCGAGCTCGGCGCCTCCAGCTTGACGCAGTGGTCCCGGATCAGCTCGATCTCCCGGTCTGTGTCCGACAGGAAGCGGTTCACCGCTACCACCACCGGCAGGCCGTGCTTGCGGATGTTCTCCACGTGCTTGTCCAGGTTTTCCATGCCGCGGATGAGCGCCTCGAGGTTTTCCTCTTTAAGCTTATCGACCGGCTGGCCACCCTGGTACTTGAGGGCCTGGGCGCTCGAAACCATTACCACGCAGTCCGGGTGCAGGCCGCCGGAACGGCACTTGATGTTAAAGAATTTTTCCGCGCCCAGGTCCGCGCCGAACCCGGCCTCGGTGACCACGTAGTCGGCCAGCCCCAGGGCCAGACGGGTGGCGGCCAGACTGTTGCAGCCGTGGGAGATATTACCGAACGGACCGCCGTGCACCAGGGCCGGACTGCCTTCGAGGGTCTGCACCAGGTTCGGTTTCAGCGCATCCCGCAGCAGGGCGGTCATCGCTCCGGAAGCTTTGATCTGTTCGGCATGAATCGGGGCGCGGTCGAAATTAAAGCCGACGATGATTTTGCCGAGCCGTTTTTCGAGGTCCTGAAGGTCGGTAGCCAGACAAAGAATGGCCATCACCTCGCTGGCCACGGTGATAATGAAATGGTCTTCGCGGGGCACGCCGTTCAGCGGCCCGGCCAGTCCCACTACGATCGCCCGCAGGCTGCGGTCGTTCATGTCCACAGCCCTGGGCCAGCTCACGCGCCGTGAGTCCAGGCCATGGGGGTTGCCGTGGTGCAGGCTGTTGTCCACCATCGCGCTCAGCAGATTGTGCGCCGTGGTGATCGCGTGCATGTCGCCGGTGAAATGGAGGTTGATGTCCTCCATGGGGATCACCTGCGAGTAGCCGCCGCCTGCGGCCCCACCCTTGATTCCCATGCAAGGGCCAAGGGAGGGTTCGCGCAGGCAGAGCATGGCGTTCTTACCCAGGCGTTTGAGAGCCTGTGCCAGCCCTACGCTCACCGTGGACTTGCCCACCCCGGCCGGAGTCGCGCTGATAGCAGTGACCAGGATCAGCTTGCCTTTCGGCTTCGAGTGTTTCTTGAGGAAGGTGTGGGAAATCTTGGCTTTGTAATGGCCGTACATTTCCAGGTCTTCTTCGCCTATGCCCACCTGTGCCGCTATCTCGGAAATCGGCCGGATGTTCGCGGCCTGGGCAATCTCGATGTCGCTGAGTACGGTGCCCTTTTTCTGGTCGGTCAAAGATACCTCCAATGGAAAAGCGTAACGATCTTACTTTAATTTTCAATCAAGGGAGTCAGGGGGGTGATGCAGTCGGCCACCGGTTTGCGGAGCTGTGCCGGCGAACCCGAAAGGACAAAAAGATAAAGAGATTGGCTGAAAAACGCCACGATAATTGACGCTGGGGCGAATTGTGGGGATATATCGCGCCGCCTTCAGGCCTGGAAAAAGTCAAAATAATTTGACCTCGATAATCGGTTCGCATATCTTTCACATTTGTTTTTCCGGCGGGGCGTTTTCCCGTACGGCGGCATCCAGGCAGGGAGGGAGATTGTCCGAAGACATGGCGAAGCAGTACGATCCCGCGCAGGTCGAAAAACGTTGGTACGCCTATTGGGAGGAAAGGGACCTGTTCCGGGCGGATGCCGGATCGGGCCGGGAGGCTTTTACGATCGTGATCCCGCCGCCGAACGTCACCGGCGTGCTGCACATGGGCCACGCGCTGAATGAAACCATCCAGGACATCCTGATCCGCAGCCGCCATCTGCGGGGCTGCGAAACTCTCTGGGTGCCCGGGGTGGACCACGCCGGCATCGCCACGCAGAACGTGGTGGAAAAGCAGCTGGCGCTCGAGGGGAAGGATCGTCACCAGGTCGGCCGCCAGGCCCTGGTGGAGATGATCTGGCGCTGGAAGGACGACCGTGAAGCCACAATCATCGAACAGCTCAAGCGCATGGGCTGCGCCTGCGACTGGAGCCGCTACCGGTTCACCATGGACGAGCGGCTGAGCCGGGCGGTGAGAAAGGTCTTCGTCAGCCTGTACCGGAAAGGCCTGATCTACCGCGGCAAGTACATCATCAACTGGTGCCCGCGCTGCCGCACCGCTCTCAGTGATGAAGAAGTGGACTACGCCGAAACCAGCGGCAAGCTCTACCATATCCATTATCCATTCAGCGAGGGTCCCGGCTACATCACCGTGGCCACCACCCGGCCGGAAACCATGCTGGGAGACACGGCCGTGGCAGTCAATCCGGATGACAAGCGCTACCGGGACATAGTGGGCCGCACTCTCCGGCTGCCGGTGATCGGCCGGGTGATACCGGTGATCGCGGACAGCCACGTCGACCCCGAATTCGGCACCGGCCTGGTCAAGGTCACTCCGGCCCACGACCCGAACGACTTCGAGATCGGCAGGCGGCACGGCCTGGAACAGGTGCAGGTGATGAACGGCGACGGCCGGATGAACGAGCTGGCCGGCGACTACGACGGCCTGGACCGCTTCGAATGTCGCAAGAGGCTGGTTGTCCGCTTGCAGGGCGAGGGATTGCTGGAGAAGATCGAGGACCATGCGCATTCGGTGGGACACTGCTACCGCTGCGATACCGTGGTCGAACCCTACCTCTCCTCGCAGTGGTTCGTCAGGATGAAGCCTCTGGCCGGGCCGGCCCTGGAAGCGGTCAGGCAGGGGAGGGTGAAGTTCCACCCCGAGCGCTGGACGAAAATATATTTCGACTGGCTGGAAAATATCCGCGACTGGTGTATCAGCCGCCAGATCTGGTGGGGCCATCAGATTCCGGTCTGGTACTGCGACGACTGCGGCGAAATAACGGTCAGCGAAAACGACCCGGACTCCTGCGCCGCCTGCGGCAGCCGGAAGATCAGGCAGGATGAAGACGTCCTGGACACCTGGTTTTCCAGCCAGCTCTGGCCTTTCAGCACGCTCGGCTGGCCCGACCAGACCGGGGATTTGAAAAGATTTTATCCCACCAGCGTGCTTTCCACCGCGCCGGAGATCATTTTCTTCTGGGTGGCCCGCATGATAATGTCCGGCCTGGAGTTCATGGGGGAGGTGCCGTTCAACGACGTTTACCTGCACGGCACGGTGCGCGATGAATCCGGCCGCAAGATGAGCAAGTCCCTGGGCAACGCGGTGGACCCGCTGGAAGTGATCGACCAGTTCGGCGCAGACGCCATGCGCTTCACCATGGTTTCGATCACCGCCACCGGCACGGACGTCTATCTCTCCCGCGAAAAGTTCCACCTGGGTCGCAATTTCGCCAACAAGCTCTGGAACGCCAGCCGGTTCGTGCTGATGAACTTCCCCCCCGATTTCGATCCGCTGGCGGTCACGGTCCCGCGGTTCGAGGGGGACCAGGACCTGCCGGAGCGCTGGATCCTGAGCCGGCTGCAGGAGGCGGCGGCCGAGGTGACCCGGGCGATCGATTCCTTCCGGTTCAATGACGCCGCCCAGACGATTTACAAGTTCATCTGGCACGACTGGTGCGACTGGTACATCGAGCTCTCCAAGGGCAAGCTCGAGGGGCCCCGGGCCGAGCGCACCCGCTGGGTGCTCTGGCACGTCCTCGAAGCCTCCCTGCGGCTCCTGCACCCCTTCATGCCTTTCCTCACCGAGGATATCTGGCAGAGGCTGCCGCACCAGGGCGAGTCAATCTACCAGCGGCCGTGGGTCGATCCGGACACCTCCCTGGTCGACCGGCAGGCCGAACTGGAGATGGCCCTGCTGCAAGAGGTGATCGTCGCGGTGCGTACTATCCGCAGTGAAATGAACGTGCCGCCCGCCCGCCAGGCCGACCTGGCGGTGATCCCGGCCGGGGAGGAAGTGCGGACTGTCCTGGGTGCCCACGCGGAGCTGGTCAGGAACCTGGCCCGGGTGGGCCGGATCGACTTCGTTGGGCCGGAAGGCAAACCACGGGCCAGCGGCACCGCGGTGGTGGGCAAGACCGAATTGTTCGTGCCGCTGGAGGGATTGATCGACCTGGACCTCGAGCGTCGGCGCCTGACCCGGGAGGCCGACCGTCTGCGCGACGCCGTGGTGCAGGTGGACAAAAAGCTCTCCAACCGCAACTTCGTCGAGCGGGCGCCGCAGGAAGTGGTCCGGCGGGAACAGCACAAGCGCCAATCCTATCTCGAAACCCTGGAAAAAGTAAAAAAGAACCTCGCCCGGTTGTCAGGCTGAAAAGCCGCGACCCAGGCGCGCTCAGGCCTCATGAAAGGGGGCGACCATGCAGGATATGTTCATCGACCTGGCCAAGTACCGGATCCAGCGGGCGATCGAGAGCAAGGCGGATGCGGTCCTCTTGCTCAAGGCCGACAACCTGACCGAAACGGCTAACCGTGTCTACCAGGCCAATTACTACGCGGTGAAATCGCTCCTGGCGACCCGGATGAAGGATTCCACGAAGCACCAGCGGGTGCTGAACATGTTCCAGGAGCTGTTTGTCCAGACCGGGGACGTGCCGAACGAATACGGCCTGATTGTCGACCGCAGCTACCACACGCGGGACGAGGGCGACCGGCCGGATCAGTTCCAGGTCAACCGGGAGGACGCCGCGCGGATGATCGGCGAGAGCGAGAGGTTCATCTGCTTCGTGCGCGAATACCTCAAGCAATTGATCATGGCCAATCCGCGCAAGGGTGGAGACCCGATGGAGGGTGTGGATGAATGCAAGGAGGAGCACTGACCGCTATCGGTAGCGCCTGCTCAGGTCAATCCCCGGCCTGAATTCCGAAAACCCGATCCCTGACCTCGGCCAGCTCGCGGCTGAGGTTGATGATTTCCCTGCCGCGAATGAATCCCCTTTCAGTAATGAAGCCGTTCAGCAGGAAGTACTCCGTCCTGTCGAAATACAGGTTCCGCGCCTTTACTCCGGCCGCGCTTCCGGCGAACAGCTCAGCCGGGTCGCCTTCCCTCTGGAATACCCGGTCCGCCGTTTTTTCGCCTTCCGCCGAGGGCAGTACCTTGCCGGTCGGGGTGCAACAGTAGAGCGGGACGTTGTCCAGCTTGGCGGCCAGGGCCGCCAGGCGCGTCCCGGCTTTGTTGATCAGCGCGCCGTCCGGCAGCACGGTGTCGGCGCCGACGAGCACGCAGGAAGCCCCGGCGGTTTCGATCCCGAGCATGGCGTCCGTGACCACCTCGACAGTAAAACCCTCCCCGGCAAGCTTTTCCGCCAGCCGGACTCCCTCGCAGAGCGGCCGGGATTCGGCCACCGTGATCCGGGTCTGGGTATCGGGCGCCAGCCGGCTCAGGATCGCGTAGACCGCGGCGCTGTAGCTGAGGGTGACGATCCTGGCCGGCTCCCGGAATTTTTCGGCCAGAAGCACCGCTCCCGCCTCGCCCAGCCGCTCCAGCTCGGAATCGTGCCGGCTCAGGCAGTATTCCACTTCCCCCGCCACTCGGCTGCGCGTGGCGTCTCTCCCCTGACGGCGGCTCACCGTGTCGAGCAATCCCGCGATCCGGTTGGCCGGAGCGGCCATGGCCGGCTGGGCCTGGGCCAATGCGCGGCCCACTTTAACCAGATAGTTCCAAAGGGACTTGCCTTCCGGACCCTTCCAGGCCTGGGCGGCCCGGCCCAGGATTTCGATACAGCGCCGGCAGATGAAGCTCGCGCAGTGTACGTTGTCGAGGGCCACTTCGCGGATCGCCTCGGCGATTTCTTTTTTTATCCTTGACTCCAGTCCCGTTATCCCTTCCGGTTGGTATATCAGCCGAATATTATAATGAATTGCTTTCTCGATGGCAATCGGGACGGCACCGGCCACAGAGGTTGACTTGGCGGGCTGAAGTGTCTAACTTGTTATAGAAACCACTATTATTCCACTCGTAAGGAAACGGGGAAAGGAATCGGCTTTGCCGGGAACAGAGCTGGAAAATAAAGTGAGAAGCTTTATCGAATTGCACCGGATGATCGAAGCGGGCGACCGGGTCCTGGCGGCGGTGAGCGGGGGGGTGGATTCGATGGTGCTTCTGCAGGTGCTGAACCGTCTGCGGAAAGGAGTCGGATTCGAACTGGCCGCGGCGTATTTCGACCACGGGCTGCGGGCCGGCCAGGGCCGCCAGGAAAGCCGGTTCGTCGGCCGGGTCTCTGCCGGGCTGGGGGTGGAATTCACCGGCGGCCGGGCCGAGGGCCTGAAGGAACTTGTGCTGGCCGGGGAGAATCTGCAGGAGGCGGCCCGTACACAGCGCTACGCTTTTCTGCGGCAGGCTGCGGAAGGATTCGGCTGCAACCGGATCGCCACCGGCCATCAGCGCGACGACCAGGCCGAAACCGTGCTGCTCCGGCTCAAGTCCGGCAGCGGTTTCGTTGGTCTGGCTGGGATCCGTCCGGTGAGCCGGTCCGGGAGCCTGATCCGGCCGCTGCTGTGCGTCACCCGGGCTGAAATCGAAGGCTTCGCCGGGGAGAACGGGACAGTGTGGGTCGAGGACCCGACCAACGCGACCGACAAATATTTCCGTAACCGGCTGCGCCACGGCCTCATCCCGGAAGTCGTGCGCCGCTATGATCCGCAGTTCGGTGAGAACCTCGTCGGCCTGGCCGCTGAGGCCGCCGAGCTGGTCGACCTGCTCGACCGGCAGGCGGACCGGCTGGCCGCAGGCTCGGTCGAGCCGTCCTCCAGCCGGGAGGTTCGGCTCGATTGCGAGGGATTGCGGCTGGGGCCGGGGATCATCCGCCGGCAGATCCTGCGCCGGGTGGTGGCGGAGCTGACCGATGGCGGGATCGAGCTTTCGGGCCGGCCGCTCATCGCCCTCGACAACCTGGTCAACCTCGGCCGCAGCGGCACCCGGATCAGTCTGCCCGGCAATCTGACAGCGCTGAAGGAATTCGACCGCGTGATTTTCGGCTCCGGCCGGCGCAACCGAGCTCTCAAGGACGACACCGGTATAGTACTCGGACGGGAAGGCGTGACCCTGGTGGAGATGCCCGGTGCAAGCTGGGAGATCGAGGTCAGCGAGGAGCCCGGCGGCGACCAGTCCGGTTTGCCGCCTGCGGGCAATGACGGCGCCCGGGCGCTCGAACAGCGGTTCGATGCCGACCGGATCGCTCTGCCCCTCTGCGCAACCGGCTGGCGGCCCGGAGACCGTTTCCGGCCTTACGGGCTGGACGGGGAGAAAAAACTGAAAAAAATTTTCGGTGAAAAGCGGGTCGCACTCGGCAGCCGGAACAGTACTCCGGTAATCCGGGACGCGGCCGGGACGATCCTCTGGGTTTGCGGGGTGTCCCGCTCGGATCGGGCGCCCCTGGCTCCCTCGACCCGCCGGATTATCCGCCTCCGGGCGGCGAGAGTGGCGTCCGGTTTGGAGCAGCCGGCTGCAGATGGTATTATTGACACTCAAATTGTCTAAAAGTATATTTTTAGTCTAACTCACTTCTTCGGGAACTCGATATTCGCAGTTTGCGTTTCTCACGGGGGAGTGAATCTGTTAAGACGATAAGCACTTGAAGGCCGGTTCATTACCTCCCTGAAAATGAGGAATAATTTGATGGCGAAATCTGCGGGCGGGAAAAAGAAGGGACCGAACAATTCGGGGCCGAGGATGAACAAGCATGGCGGAGCACCGGTCAAGGGGCCGAAGTTCGGTAATTTCACGAAGAACATCGCCTTCTGGCTGCTGATTATCCTGCTGCCGATCACGCTGTTCAGCCTGCTGTCACCCGAGAAAGAGACGGTCAGGAAGCTCACCTACTCCCAGTTCATCAAGTTCGTCGAAGGGGGCCAGGTCAAGAGCGTGACGATCATGGAAAAGAAAGTGCTGGGCAAGCTGGAAGCCTCGGGCGCAACGGTCGTCGGCCAGGAAGAGGGTGTGAGCAAGGAGGGTCTGCAGAACTTCGAGACGTTTATCCCGTTCGAGGACCCGGAGCTGGTCAGAAAGCTCGAAGCGGCCAACGTCGAAATCACCGGCAAGCCGCCGACGGTGAACTGGGTGACGCAGTTGATGGGCTATTTGCCGTGGGTCTTGTTCATCCTGCTCTGGCTGTTCCTGCTCAGACAATTCCAGGGCGGTGGAGGCAGGGCGTTTTCGTTCGGCAAGAGCAAGGCGAGACTTTTGAGCGGAGACCGGCCGAAGGTCACGTTCAGTGACGTCGCCGGCTGCGACGAAGCCAAGCATGAGCTGGAGGAAATAATCGAATTTCTCAAGGCCCCGCGAAAATTCCAGAAGCTGGGGGGCCGGCTGCCCAAAGGCGCCCTCCTGCTCGGCCCTCCCGGCACCGGTAAAACCCTGCTGGCCCGTGCCGTTGCCGGCGAAGCCGGAGTGCCGTTTTTCAGCATGAGCGGGTCCGATTTTGTTGAAATGTTCGTCGGTGTGGGCGCCTCCCGGGTGCGCGACCTGTTCGAACAGGGCAAATCGCACGCTCCCTGCATCATTTTCATTGATGAGATCGATGCCGTGGGCCGTCATCGCGGCGCCGGGCTGGGCGGCGGCCACGACGAGCGGGAACAGACGCTGAACCAGCTCCTGGTCGAAATGGACGGCTTCGAATCCAACGAGGGCGTGATCCTGATCGCGGCCACCAACCGGCCGGACGTGCTCGACCCGGCACTCCTGCGCCCCGGCCGCTTCGACCGCCAGATCGTGGTGGACCGGCCGGACGTACGTGGCCGGGCCGGCATCCTTAAGGTGCACATGAAGGACATCCCGGTGGCCGAGGACGTGGATGTGGACGTGCTGGCCAAGGGCACGCCGGGACTCAGCGGCGCCGAGCTCGAAAGCATCGTCAACGAAGCGGCCCTGCTGGCGGCCAGGCGCAACCGCGAAAAGGTGACCATGCAGGACTTCGAGGACGCCAAGGACAAGGTGATGATCGGCACCGAACGCAAGAGCATGGTGATCGACGATGAGGAGAAGCGGCAAATCGCCATCCACGAAGCGGGCCATACCCTGGTGCAGCGGCTCATTCCCGGCGCGGACCCGGTGAACAAGGTGACAATCGTCGCTCGCGGCATGGCCCTGGGTGTCACCCAGTACCTGCCCGAACGGGACCGCCACCTTTACAGCCGGCAATGGTGCAAGAACAACCTGGTGGCGCTGTTGGGCGGCCGCTGCGCCGAACAGCTCGTCCTGGAGGAAATGACCACCGGGGCCGGCAACGACCTGGAGCGCGCCACCGACCTGGCGCGCAAGATGGTCTGCAACTGGGGGATGAGTGAGAGCCTGGGGCCGCTCACTTTCGGCAAGAAGGAAGAACAGATCTTCCTGGGCCGGGAAATCGCCCAGCACCAGGATTACAGCGAGGCCACGGCGCGGAAGATAGATCAGGAAGTGCGCGCCCTGATCGAAGAGGCCTACAACGAGGCGATGCGAATCCTGCGGGAGAACCGGAACAGGCTGGAAGCCCTGGCCGAGGCGCTCCTGGAAAGGGAAGTGCTGGATGCCGAGGAGATCAACCTCATTATCAGCGGCAAGAAACTGCCGGCTCCGCTGAAAAAGGATGAAAAAGCGGCGGCTGAGGGTAAAATTCAGAAACCCGTTTCCAGGGGCAGGAAAAAAGCCGGCGCCGGCAGAGCGGCCGGCGGCGTCCTGGAAGGCAACCCAAGCCCAAACCAGCCGGAGACCGCCGAAAACTCCGGAGCCGGTTCCACTTCCACCGGTGAAGGACAGAAGGAAAGCTGAAAGGACAGCACCCGGCGGGGCCGGACTGTTTCGGCGGGAAGGGACCGGGCAATGGACCGAGTGAACACACCGAGGAGGGTGTCGCCCTCCTTTTGTTTTAGCTGAAAGCCTGAGGGTAAGCTGAAAATGGGAACGCTGCTGGCCAAGCCGCTCGTATCGGTGACCGGCGGGAGCCTCGAGAAATTGTTGCTGGCTTTCGGCACGGGCGCGGACAGTCTGCCGGCGATGGTCAAGAGGAACCGGCCGGCGGTAGTCACCCTTTACGATATTTCCGCCGGTCAGCGGAGCCTCTTGGCCCGGACCGCCCCCGCCGAAGGGGGGAACGTGCTTTTCCCGGCAGTGGAAGTGGCTCCCGGAGCCAATCTCCCGCAAGCGATTCTGGTTGGCTCACGGGCCTGGATCGGCAGTCTGGCGGCCAGGCTGGCCGAATCCGGGGAAGAGGGGGCCGGGGAACTATCCGCCGCGCTCGACTGTATTATAAATCGTCATACTCAGCTCGAATGGAAGCTGGCCGGCGGCTGTTCTCTCGATCTGGCCTCCGGAGTGCGGATCATGGGCGTCCTGAACCTGACCGCGGATTCGTTTTACGGCGGAAGCCGGGTACCGACAGTAAAAGAGGCGGTCCGGCGCGCCGAGGAGATGCTGGATCAGGGAGCCGACATTATCGACATGGGCGGCGAATCCACCCGGCCGGGAGCCATGCCGGTGGGTGAAGAAGAAGAAGCGGAAAGAGTGGTTCCGGTGGTACGGGAGCTGGCGCTGAGCCATCCGGAGATGATAATTTCGGTGGACACCTACAAGGCCTCAGTCGCCCGGGCGGCGGTGGCGGCCGGCGCGAGGATCATCAACGACATCGGCGCCGGGCTGCTGGATGAAAGGATGTTCGAGACGGTCTCCACCCTGGGCGCCGGCTACGTTATGATGCACATGCGCGGCGTTCCGCGCTCCATGCAGCAGGACACGGAATACGACGACCTGCTGGCCGAAATTTACCGCTTTTTCGCCGGCAGGCTGGAACAGGCCCGGAAAATGGGGATCGACCCGGCGAGGATCGTTATCGATCCCGGTATCGGTTTCGGTAAGCCGGCGGCGGGCAATTTCGAAATAATTTCGCGCCTGTCCGAATTCGCTCCGCTTGGCCGGCCGGTGATGGTGGGGCCGTCGCGCAAGAGTTTCCTGTCCCTGGCCGGCCTCGCCTCCCCAGAGGACAGGCTCGAGGGCACCCTGGCGGCCTGTACGGTGGCGGTCCAGGCCGGCGCTCACGTTCTGAGAGTGCACGACGTAGGGCCGGTGAAGAAAAATATTGCGGCTGCGGCCCGATTCGCCGGCATCCCAGCCAGCTAAGAATCAGCGTGAATTTAAAAGTTTCTTCTGACTTATTGCAACCGACACCCGGTTACAATTCAGCAGATGGCGGATAACCCGAGGAGCTGGACGGAAAAAATGAAAAGAAAATGGTTCGCAGTTCCGGTTTTTCTGATCACTCTGATAGTATACCTGCTGACGCTCGCTCCCTCGCTCGCTTCCTTCGATGGTGCATCCTGGATAGTGGACAGCCTGTTCGCCGGCCTGCCGCCGGTGCCGGGGAACCTGTTCTACCTCCTTGTCTGTTCCTTTGCGGCGAAATTGTACGCCGGCATAATCGCTCCGCTGCTGATCTGGATTGTCTTCACAGCGGATGCAGTCGGGCTGGTATTCAGGCCCAGTCTGGAGCCGGCCGTGGGAGTGAACCTGGTCTCGGCGCTCAGCGGAGCTGGCTCGGCTGCGCTGGTCTTCGTTCTGCTGGACCGCTTCCTGGCAGGTTTTCCGGGAGCCAAGGCCCGGCCCGACACAGGAGGACGTCTGCTGCTGGCCGCGGGAACTGTCGGGATGGCTCTTCTGCCGGCGCTCTGGTCGGTTTCGATCGTAGCCGGTCCCGCCGCCTTCAACCTCCTGGCGGTCCTTTTTTGGACCTGGCTCCTGATGAGAATCGAGGAAGGCAGCCGGCCGGGAACCAATGCGCTGATTCTGTCCCTGCTGGCCGGATCGACTTTCAGCCACAGCGGGGTGTTTCTGGCCGGGGCCCTGATCACCGTTATTTTCCTGCTGCGTGGGAAAAACACCGCCGCTGCTCTTCGCGCCAACACGGCGCCGGCCGTTCTGCTCTTCCTGCTCGGCCTGACTCTTTACACCTACGTCTGGGTCCGGCCGGCAGTAGTAGCCGGCCTCGGCGAACCGATCCAGCCTTTTACGAAACCATTCTGGAACTACTTTTTCAACACCGCGGCCCTGCGCGCCTCGTTCGCGCGCAGCGCAAGCTTTTTCAGCGTTCAATTCCCGCTGCTGCTGGGCCAGCTCAAAGCTCAGTCATTCCACTGGATCGTTGGGATCGTGCTGCTGGTTGCTTTCCACTATGGGCTGATCCAGGCCCTGCGCCGGCTGAGAGCTTTAGCAGTCGCAGTACTGATCGTACTCGCCTATTTCCTGGCGTACCCCCTCTGGATGGTGAATCCCATGCCGGCTACCGTCGCTCGTCTGGAAAGCGGACTGCTGCCGGTGGTGGTGATAATGTCGGGCTTTATCCTGATCGGTATCGTATCGCTCAAGGGCGCGTTCGGGATCCTGCCGCGGGTCGTGACGCAAAAGTTCGAACTCAGGACGAGCCGGCTCGAAAACTCCACCGTCTATACCCTGACCGCTTTGCTGGCGGCAGTGCTGGTTTCTCCGGTTGTTTTCGGCTGGAAGAGTGTCGACATGAGCGGCTACTACGTGATCCGCGACCTGGGGGCCAATCAGCTCGCCGGTATCGAGAAAGACGGCATCATCGTGCTGCTGAACGATCGGGAATTTTCCCCCGCGCTTTACGCCGACCGCGTTCTGCTGGGCGAATCCGGACGGACGCTGCTCAACTATTCGTTGATGTCCAGCCCGCGCTACCTCAAGCAGCTCAAGGCCACTGGCACCGTCCCGATGACTTTGGACGACCGGCGGATCGAAACGATCGGGCCGGTCAAGCTGGCCGAAGCGGAAACTTATGAAGCGGGCAAGCTGAAAGTGAACTATCCCAAGGACACGATATTCCTGGTCGGAGACTTGGCCCTGAAAAACATCATCGCCGCCAACGCTTTCAAGCGGCCGTTTTACTATTCCTCCCAGATACCTCCCCAGTACCAGCTCGGCCTCACCCGCTACATGGCTTTACGCGGCATGGCGATACGCCTGTTCGAAGAGGATCCGACGACTTCAACCGACAGCACGAACTACTGGCGGCAGGACGCCGGGAGCCTGGCGGTGGACATTCCCTGGACGCAGCAGTTACTGTGGGGCTATTACCGTTTCAGTACCACGCTCTGGAAGGACGAGGCCCTGAGGGGGGAAAAGGCGGCGCCTCTGGTCAACTACGCCCGTTTGTACGCCAATCTCGCCGAGGCTTACTTGGGGAAGAAAAATGCGGAAGCGGCGGGGGCTAATTTCAAACAGTGCGAATTCTTCGACACCGAGTACCGGGACAGGATGCTGGCCTTTTCCACCAGACTGGCGGCAAAAGGCTGCTACCCACAATCCAAAGAGTTCGCCAGCACGTATTTCAAGCTGGTACCGCCAGACCCGCTGAAATGGGCGGGGCTGGCCAAGATCGCCCTGGACAACCGGGATACGATCCCGGCCACCGAATTACTTCTCGAATCGATCAAGGCCGATCCTGATTTTCTGCTGGGCTACCAGAAGCTGATTCGATTATTCGATTCGATGGGCAAAAACTCGATGGTGTCGGCGTTTCTGAGCCGCTGGCTGGCCCGTCACCCGAACGACCAGGAGACGCGAAGGCTCTGGGAGGAATATTCTTCCACGAAAACGCTGCCGCCTGACTTCCCGCAATAAGCAGCCGGCCCGGCGTTTCCGATTTCAATCTGAAGCGGATTCGATATATTCTTTCAGGCCGCGGGAGAGATTTTTCCCGCGGCCTTTCGTTTTTTCCGGATCGACTTCCCGGTAAATCGAATAGAGGTCGCCGAGTTTGCGGCCGGCCAGCCTGCAGAATTCCAGAACGCTCAGCGTGGCGCCTTCCCGCAGGCCGAGGCGGGTGAAAATGCGCCGGTCGATCGTCCGGTTGTAGACTTCCTTCGATACTATCTTCCCCGGAGAATCGGTGGTATCCGTGCAAGTGCCGTCTATCAGGTTGCGGCAGGGGGCGCAGATATCATCGGCCGCCGAGGTCAACTGCACCAGAGCGTGGGGGTTATTCCGGATGATTTCGGCCACCCGGTGAACGTCGTGGCCGTAGGGGTGGGGCTGGTGTTTTTTTCCGGCGCCGAAATCGCGAATGATGTCGAGCAGGTGGTGGGGCTTGAGTAGCATCGGTTTTTCCATATTCCAAGACGCATTTGGGTAAATGGCCGAAAGCCGAAAGACTGGAGTGGTCCCAAGATAAAAAAGGTTTTGACTGCCGGCAACGATGAAATTAGCTTCTGCGGGTGGGGCGCGCCGAGGGCCTATCGGCCCTCCGGGCGCATCCGCCCGGCTGCCGCGGCAGCGGCGCGCCCCCTGGCCCGGAACTTCCGCCCGGGACCGTCACCATGCTTTCCGGGAGCAAGGCACATGGAACCCGCCGTCGGCCGGCTTGCCACCGTCGATGTCGCGATCATCGTGGTCTATCTGGTCGGCATAACCATCCTCGGCTCCTGGATCGGCCGCTTCATCAAGAACGACCAGGACTTTTTTCTGGGTGGACGCAACCTGCCCTGGTGGGCGATCGGCATGTCGATGGTGGTCAGCGACATCGGCGCCCTCGAGCTGGTCGGGCTGGCCGGCGCCGCCTATACCTATGGCATCGCGGCCTCCAATTTCGACTGGATCGGTTGTCTCCCGGCGCTGATAATTGGCGCCTTCATCTTCATTCCATACTACTGGCGCGCCAAGGTTTACACCGTGCCCGAATATCTGGGCCGCCGCTACAATCAGTTCGTCCGTACTCTGGTGGCCATGATCTGGGGGATAGTCTTCCTCTTCCAGCTCGGAATATTTTTCTACACTTCGGCCAAAACAATCAATATCCTCTGCGGCTGGCCGATCTATTTTTCAATTCTGCTGACCGCCACGGTGGTGGGGATCTATACCTTTTTCGGCGGGCTTTCCGCGGTCGTGATGCTCGATTCGATCCAGTGCGTGCTGCTCTTTTTGGGGAGTTTTGTTTTACTGGCGATCGCCCTGGTCAAGACCGGCGGCTATAACGAGCTGGTGGAAACGATACAGTCGATGGGGGAGGGCCACCGCTACCATATGAGTCTTCTGGTGCCTATAGATAAGCCCACGCCGTTTGGCTGGTCCGGGATTTTCTTCGGCCTGGCTCTGGTGCTCTCTCCGGCATACTGGCTGGGCAATCAGGCAATCGTGCAGCGCAATCTGGGAGCCAGAAGCGAGCGGGATGCCAAGAAGAGCGTGCTCTGGGCCGCGTTCCTCAAGCTGTTCATCCCTTTCATCCTGATCGGGCCGGGGATTTGCGGAGTGGCTCTTTATCCCGGTCTGAAAAACGGCGATGACATCTACCCGACTCTTATTTCGCATCTGTTGCCCCCGGGTATCACCGGCCTGATCTTCGCCGCTTTTCTGGCCGCCCTGCTCTCCAGCGTGGATTCCTATCTCAACAGCGCCACCACCCTCTGGACCAAGGACATTTATCAGAAATTCATCGCCCCGGACCGCAGCCACAGGCATTACCTGTTCGTGGGCAAGCTGCTCACCGTGGTTTTTGTCGTCATCGGCGTGCTCCTGGCTCCCATCACCGGACGCTTTCCCAGCATTTTCGGCTATTTCATCACGCTCTACAGCATTTTCCAGGGGCCGCTCTTCGCTATCCTGCTGCTCGGTTTCCTCTGGAAGAGAGCCAACGGCAAGGGAGCGGTGGCGGGGCTGATAGTGGGCGTCTTCACCAGCACCGTTCTGTTCTGGGTGCAGGACCTCGTTTTCACCTGCCCGGAACCGTACCTGTACGTGGCCTGGTGGGCGTTTTTCACTGCGCTCGTCACGACGATGGCCGTAAGCCTGGCCACTCCGCCGGAGCCGGAAGAAAAGATCGCCGAGCTCATTTATTCAACGGTTCGCAAATCCGGACCGGCTAAGGAGATCAGATGAAAGAGATGATCGGCCGGGCACTCAAACCGTTGAGCGACTGGATGTTTGACGTAGTCCTCGGCGTGCCTCTTCCGGTCGTCCGGTACATCTTTCTGGGATTATTGGCCGCCCAGGTGCTCTGGGTGCTGACCCTGCCCTCACAGCGCGCGGTGGATGAATCCGGAAACGAAAGATCTCTGTTTACCGACCTGAGGCTGATAGCCGTCGGCTTGCTTGTCCTGCAGTCGATCCTCTATATTATTTTCTGATTTACAGGTCGGCAGTCATAGGTTGCTAACCTACCGGTCCTCGGCAGGATCGGGTTCAATTCACCGCGCCTGGTCGATTTGTACCGGGCAGGCCAAAAGCTTACTCCCGGCAGCGATGATCTCCTCCGCTACAGTCTGTAATCCCGGTCGGTTAAGGGCGGTCGCCGGCTTCCCGCTCATCCTGGCCGTTGTTCTCTTCTTCGAGGTTTCTCCCGCCCCGGCTCAAGTCGACCAGTTCATCCCCAGCCTCGACCGCGAAATCGACCGGCTGATCGTCGGTTTCAGGCCGGACCAGTACGTCGAATCCCGCTCGCTCGGCTCCGTGGACCGGCAGTGGCGCGAGATCGGTTTCATCCCGTTTGTCTGTGATTGGGGGGAAACCGTCTACCCCAATTCCGTCCCGGCTCCCGAAAGGCGGGGTGGAGAGATCCGCACTTTCGCCTCCCTCGGTGAAACCGTACCGGTCGCATTCGGCATCCGTACTCTCGATTCGCCGGTGACCGGGCTGCGGATCATTCCCGGCGGCCTGGTGAACGAGGACACCGCGGGCTTTATCCCGCCGGACTCGATCCGCACCGCCGTGGTCGAATACGGACGGATCCGCTGGGGCGAGGGTTCGTCGGCCAGACGATGGCGCTGGCATCCGGTACGGATCTGGCCGCTCGGGAAATATCCCGGCAGCCGCTTCTGTGCGACCCGGGAAGACGGCACTCTGGAGGTAGGGGCCGCGGTCGCTCAGGTTTTCTGGCTCGAAATCAGTGTGAGCCTGGATGCCGCTGCCGGCCGGTATTCCGGCGACATGCTGGTCGAAACGGCCAGGGGCGCCTGCCGGATTCCGCTTTTTTTGACCGTCCTGCCGGTCCGGCTCGAAAAAGGGGAGCTGCCGCCCTGCGGGGTGTTCATCCCCGGGCCGCAGGACTCTTTCGCCTGCCGAGACCTGGCCGGCCACGGCGTAAACAGTACCGCCAGATGGTTCGATCCCGGGCAGCTGAGCCCGGTATCGTCCGCCGGACAACCGTCTTTCGATTTCCGGCTCGAGGACCTCTTCATGAAGCGGCTGGCCGGCCACGGCATATCCGGGCCGCAGATCCTCTACGCCGCCACTCCGGAATCCTCTCTCTTCGAGAGCAGCCTTGCTCATTCAGCCGACAGCCTCTCCAGGCAGCCGGCGGATTTGACCTATGCCCAGGCGGCCCAGGTCATTCTCGAACATTCGCGCAAGAACGGCTGGCCGCGTCAGGTCTGGGGAGTACTGGACCGCCTGCGGCCCGGCAGTGTGGACCTCGAGCTTTTCGTTTCGCGGGCGGCTGCGCTCAGGAAAGTCATGGACGGCCGGATCAACATCGTCTCGCCGCTGGTGACCGGTCGCGAGCCGAAACTGGCGGCCAGAATCGAGCCGTACGTGAGCGTCTGGCTGATCGGCGAGGATGTGAAGCCGGATGAGCGGATGCGGCGGTCGGCGGTCTGGGGTTACGTGGCGCTGACCCAGCGCGACGCCGGTACAACCGCCCGCGCCCGGCTCGGGTTCGCGCCCTGGTTCCGGGAGCTCGACGGCGTGCTGGTCTGGGCCTACAACTGGCCCGGGGGAGGCCATCCCTGGAACGACTTCGACTCGGAGCGCATGGACTGGATGCTATCCTACCGCTACCTGGACGACAGCTACGTTCCCACTCCAGCCTGGGAGGGTATCCGGGAGGGGATCCAGGACCGTCGCTGGCTGATCACCCTCGAAAAGTCGATTGGCTCCCTGCCCTACAACTATCCGCCGGCCGAACGGGCGCGCGGCTTTCTGGCCGGCCTGAAGAGCGGTCCCCCCTTCGATTCGCTCGCGGCGCAAGCCGTCCCGTTGCCGGAGAATGCTCCCCAGTCCACTGACCGCAGCCTTCCCGGCCGGATCAGACAGGCGATTGCCGGCCATCTTGTCGAGCTTGCCCGGCCCGGACAGGTTCCGGCCGACAGCCGCTGACCGGATTACGCCTCTTGCGGCGGAGCTTCCCCGGACTTACAATAAAAAACTCGTTTCATCCTGACTTCCACTGGGAACTATCCATGGCTTCCTACAGGTTCGGCCTGAAAGACGTCTTCCATATCGGTTTCATCGCCTTCGCCCTGGTGATGTCCGGCCTGCTGGTCGACCGGTATTACCTCCGGGGCGGGGAAGATACCCTCGAAGTCCCGGCCGAAAGGCTCGGCAAAGTGGAGAGCGAGTCCAACTGGTACGGTATTTACATGCGGGACAAGAAAATCGGCTATTCGCAGAGTACCACCACCAACCTCGACAGCCAGCTCGTCTGCACCGACCGCACTTATCTCGAATTCACGATGGTCGGCCGGCGCCAGGCAATCAATTCCTACTCCCGGGCCGTGGTCGATTCCCGGATGAATCTCCAATCCTTCATTTTCACTCTTTCCGGCCAGGACACCGACTTCGGCGTGCGCGGCCGGGTCGATGGCGAAGAACTGGCCCTGACGATCACGATGGCCGGCGAAAGCCGCGGAGAAATTATCGAGCTGGACGAGCCGATCCAGCTTCCCAACACCGTTCAACTGCTGCTCGAAGAAAAAGGATTCGAACCGGGGGCGAAATACTCAACCCAGGTCTTCGACCCCTCATCCATGAAAAACGTCCCGCTGGAGATCGAGGTGGTGGGCCGGGAAAGTATCGAATTCAGGGGAACTCCCACCGAAGTCACCCACGTGCGGCAGAATATGGGCGGGCTGGGCGTGGACAGCTACTTCGACAGTGAAGGCAATCTACTGGTGGAGCGTTCGGGCATGGGTTACCGGCTGGTTCTCGAAGATGAATCGACCGCGGCTGTCGGCGACTGGGCCACTCAGGGTACGGACATCCAGAAGCTGGTGGCGGTGGTTCCGGACGTTTCCCTGGCCGATGCGCGCCGGCTGGCGAGGCTGCGGATCGAGCTTTCCGGGATCGGGGAAGATACCCTGGTGCTGAGGGGGGGGCCGCAGCAGTACGAAAAGCCGATCCTGGATGTCACGATCCAGCCGCCTGCGCCGCCCGGTCCGGCCGACACCCTGCCCACTTCGGTACGGGACGCCAGCCTGGCGCCGGGGTCTTTCGTGCAGAGCGAGCATCCGCGGCTGCTGGCGGTGGCCAGCCAGATAATCGACCTGCAAGCCAGTGATGTGGACAAGATCAGGGGAATTCTGATCTGGCTGGAAGCGAATATCGCCAAAAAGCCCACTTTCAGCATTCCCAACACCCTCGAAGTGCTCGAACGCCGCAGCGGCGACTGCAATGAGTTCGCCGTGCTGTTCGCCTCGTTGGCCCGCGCGGCCGGGATTCCCACCCGGATCGCCATGGGGCTGGTGTACGTGGAGGATGCCTTCTACTACCATGCCTGGTGCGAATGCTGGCTGAACGACTGGATTCCGGTCGATCCGGTCTTCGGCCAGTTCCCGGCGGATGCCACTCACCTGAGGTTCATTGCCGGTGATATGGACCGCCAGGTCGAAATTCTCCCGCTGGTGGGAAGCCTTGGGATCAGGGTGCTGGACAGTTCCGAGGGGCTGGAGAGCGTGCGATGATCGAGCTGGAGCGGGCGACCAAGAAGTACGGAGATTTTACCGCGGTGGACGAGCTGACCCTGAAAGTCGAAGCCGGCGAATTGTTCGGCTTTCTGGGGCCCAACGGCGCGGGCAAAACCACCACCATCAAGATGATCACCGGCCTGCTGCAGCCCACCGCCGGCCGGATCAGGGTGGCCGGCCATTACCTGGACGAGGAGCCGGAACCGGCCAAGCAGCAGATCGGTTTCATCCCGGACCGGCCCTTTCTTTACGGTAAGCTCACCGCCAGGGAATTCCTCCGCTTCATGGGCGGCCTCTGGAACCTCGACGAGGACGGGATCGCACGCAAGGCCGCCCGGCTGTTCGCCCTGTTCGAGCTGGCCGGCTGGGAGGACGAGCTGATCGAGAGTTTCAGCCACGGCATGCGCCAGAAGCTGATCCTGGCCGGAGCGCTGATCCACGATCCGGCCGTGATCGTGGTGGATGAGCCGATGGTGGGGCTCGACCCCAAGAGTATCCGCCTGGTCAAAAACATCTTCCGCGAGCTGGCAAGCCGAGGCCGGACTGTGTTCATGTCCACCCACGACCTGGCGATCGCCGAGGAAACCTGCAGCCGCGTGGCGATCATCCAGGAAGGCCGGATTATCGCCACCGGCTCTATCGACCAGTTGCGCGAACAAAACCGCCAGCAGGGCGGCCGCCTGGAGGAGATTTTCCTCAGGCTGACCCACGGTGAACGCTTGCGCGAAATCGACATCTGGGAGGAACGCTCGGGATGAAGAGAGTGAACGTGTCGAGCGGGACAGAGTGGGAACTGAGAGTCGGCTATTCGCGAGCGGTGAGGGTGGGTAACCAGGTGCACGTGTCCGGCACCACCGCCGTGGACGAAAATGGTGCGGTGCAGGGAGGGGGCGACCCTTACCGGCAGGCGCGCGCGTCTCTGAAGAAGATCGAAATGGCCCTCGGCCAGGTGGGCGCCGGCATCCGGGACGTGGTGCGCACGCGGATCTATGTGACCAATATCGACGACTGGGAAGCGGTGGGCCGCGCCCACGGGGAGTTTTTCGGCAAGGTGCGGCCGGCGGCCACCATGGTGGAGGTGAGCCGGCTGATCCGGCCCGGGCTGCTGGTGGAGATCGAGGCTTACGCAGTGGTGGAAGATAATTAGTCGCCCCGGCGCCTTACTGCCGCAGCCCTGTAATGAAACCGCCGACCCGCATCAGACTGTCTTCTTCATCTTTTCCCGAATTGTAGAGGTCGATCACCCGGCTGCCGATCACAGAGACCTCTACTAATTGACTCACTTCCAGCACGTGCTCGGCGCTGCTGATACCGAACCCCAGGGCCAGCGGTACCCGCACGTGCTTTCTGACCCTGCCGATAAAGTCTTTCAGCCCCTGCATCTGCTGTTCCCTGGCCCCGGTGATTCCCACCCTGGCAGTACAATAGACGAAGCCGGAGGCGTAACCGCCGATCACGGCCAGGCGGCGGTCGGTGCTGGAGGGGCTGAGGATGTAGATCGGGTGCAGGCCCTCGCCGGTGGCCAGCTCGTGGTACGCCTCGGCCGGCTCGTCCGGTGGCAGGTCTGGCACGATCAGCCCGCAGATTCCGGCGCTGGCGGAGTCCCGGCAGAACCGGGCCAGCCCGTAGTTGAACGGGATGTTGGCGTAGGTCATGAACAACAGCGGCAGGTTTTCCAGCCTGGCGGCCAGCCTTTCAGCGAAATGAAGGCAGTCGGCCACGCGGGTGCCGGCGGCCAGGCTGGCCAGGTTGGCCTGGAGGATGGTGGGGCCGTCGGCCAGAGGGTCGGTGAATGGGATCTGGAGCTCCACCAGGTCCGCCCCCGCCTGGGCCAGGGCCAGCAGTATCCGCTGGCTCCGGTCCAGGTCCGGGTAGCCCACCACGATATGGGCCATGATCCCGTGCCGGCCGGTTCTTTTCAGTTCGGCGAGCCGGCTGTCGATCTTATTCTCCATCCGGGTAGCCTTCTTCCACCTTGGTGCGCAGGAATTCGAGCCAGGCTCGGTCCTTGAGCGCCTCGGCCACGATAAAGATGTCCTTGTCCCCGCGGCCGGAGAGGTTGACCACGATAATCTGGTTCTTTTTCATCCCGGGCGCCCGCCGGACTACCTCGGCCACCGCGTGCGCGCTCTCCAGCGCCGAAATGATCCCCTCGGTGCGCATCAGCAGCTTGAGCGCCTCCAGGGTTTCCCGGTCGGTGGCAGAGGTGTATTTCACCCGGCCCTGGTCGTGCAGCCAGGCATGTTCGGGACCAATCCCGGGGTAGTCCAGTCCGGCGGCCACGCTGTGAGTGGTGCGCGTCTGGCCGTCCTGGTCCTGCAGGAAGTAGCTCTTGAAGCCCTCGATTATCCCGGTCCGGCCGCCCTCGAAGCGCGCCGAATGCCGGCCCGTGTCGATCCCCAGGCCGCCGGCTTCCACGCCCACCATCTCGATCCCGTCGCAGTCCAGAAACGGGTGGAACAGGCCGATCGAGTTGCTGCCGCCGCCCACGCAGGCTATCAGGCAATCCGGCAGACGGCCTTCCTCCGCCAGGATCTGCTGTCTCACTTCCCGGCCGATCACGCTCTGGAAGTCGCGCACAATCGTGGGGTAGGGGTGGGCCGACAGGGCGGAACCCACCAGCAGGTGAGTGGTATCCAGGTTTTCGATCCAGTTCTTGATGCTTTCGTTGACTGCATCCTTGAGCGTGCGCGTGCCATAGGTGACTGGAGTGACCCGGGCGCCGAGCTGTTCCATCCAGAAGACGTTGGGCCGCTGGCGGCGCATGTCCAGCTCGCCCATGAAAATTTCGCATTCGAAGCCGAAACGGGCGGCCGCGGTGGCGGTTGCCAGCCCGTGCTGGCCGGCCCCGGTTTCGGCCACCAGACGGCTCTTGCCCATCCTCCGGGCCAGCAGGGCCTGCCCCAGCACGTTGTTGATCTTGTGCGAGCCGGTCTGGCCCAGGCCTTCCTGCTTGAGGTAGATTCTGGCTCCGCCGAGCCGGGCGGTGAGGTTTTCGGCGAAATAGAGGGGAGTGGGGCGGCCCGAGTAGGTCGCCAGCAGACGCTCGAATTCGGCCTGAAATGCGACGTCCTCTCGCGCCTGACGATACGCCTCTTCGAGGGCTTCCAGGGCCGGAATCAGCATCTCCGGTACGTAGCGGCCGCCGTAAGGCCCGAAATAACCCCTTGCGGCCAGGCTGTCGGCTTTCCTCTTCTTCACTCGCTCTCTCCGTGGATTGAGGTGCTGAATATAGGGACTCCCGGCCGGCCAAGTCAAGTTCCCCTGCCCGGTTACGGCCCATCCCCAAACAAATCCTCAACCATTTACTCCGGCCGCCGATAACAAGAATAGGAAAAACCATCAGAGTAACCTCACACCGCCCGTGACGGAACGCGGGCCCACCGGCAGGGAGGCCGATATGCTGTCCTCAGTTCTGACATACCTTTCCGATCCGTTGTTTTTCGTCGGATTCAGCCTGGCGACAGGAGCCGCCTACGTGGTGGTCTGGGTGATTTCTCTGAAAGGAATCACCAAGCCGAACAATCCGCTTTTCGTCTCCTCCGCGAGCCAGGAAGAAGCTAACGGGCTGGCTCGTCTGGTGTCCGCCTCGCGCAATGTCCGCAAGGGTGCGCCGGCAGTCAAGCCGTCCCGCAGCCGGCCGCGGGTCACTCGAACGGCCGCCTGAGCGGATAGTGACCTTTTCAGACCCGTTCCCAACCCCGGGAGCGGGTTTTTTCTTGTCAAATTTGAAACTTTTATTATATTACAGTGTATTAAAACCAGTAATAACGTTGCTTCCGGAGGACAATACCTGTCGCGGGAGGAGGAGGTAGAAGGCCGGGAAGGTAATGACGGCCGGCCTTACATCCATACTCCAGCGGCACGGCAGCCGTACACTTTCCAATTCGATCTTCGCCGCCCGCGGTTAGGGCAAGTTGCTTTCCCTATTTTCCCCTGAATAATCTTGTGCCCCCGGTCCAGCTCAGAGGCGCCGGGAATCAGGCACGACGCGAGGTGAAAGACAGGCTTCGAATTCCTGTTCCACTGGTAGCCACAGGCCGATAAGGGACGGTCAGGCGTATGGTGGAATCAGGCAGCCGCAGCCGTACAGAGAAAATTTATTTTGAATCCGCCCTTTCCGGGAGGACCTATTCGCACCGGAGCCGGAGGGTGGAGGATGCAGTCGGCTCCGGAAATTACTTTTCGTCTCGGAACGTTTGCAATCAATTGCCGTCCACAGGCTGATCTGTGGAAGAAGGAGTTCAGAATGGAAACCAAGGTACCCACATCGTCTCCGAATAGTTCGGGCAAAGGCTCGATCGTTCTTTATCTGGTTATCGTCCTGGCTTTGGCCCTGGGCGGGTTCGCCTATTATCAGTACTCGGTAATCAAGGGCCAGAAGGGCGAGATTACGACACTGCAGGAAGAGAACAGCAAGGGCCTGCAGGAGCAGCAGCGTCTGAACGGCTATGTCGAAGAGATCACGGGCGAGATTAACGAGATCGGTACGCGGCTCAAGGATGTGCGCACCCGGCAAGTGGCGATCTCGACCCTGGCCCCGGCCGCTGAAACCGATGCCAAGCTGAAAACCGCAATCCTGAACGACATCGCCGCCATCGAAAACCAGCTCGATGCCGACAAGCAGAGTGTCGCCGAGCTCGAGAAGAAGATGAAGAATTCGTCCGTGCGCATCGCCTCGCTGGAAAGGATGGTCGCCGGGCTGAAGGCGGAGATCGAAGAGAACCAGAAGACCATCGCCGCCCTGACCGAAACCGTCCACCTCAAGGACGAACAGATCGCCGCCGCCAGGGAAACCCTGCAGAAGACGGAAAGCAACCTGTCCGCAACGCAGGAAAAGCTGAGCCAGACTTCGCAGGAGCTGGTGGATACCCGCAACACGGCTTACTACGCGGTCGGTACGGCGCGTGAGCTCGAGCAGAAAAAAGTCATCGACCGTTTCGGCGTGTTCAGCAAGAAGAACGTTCTGACTGCTGATTTCGATCCGACGGCCTTCGTTAAAGTGGACAAAAGCCATGTCTCCGATTTCGAAATACAGCGGGGCGTAAAGGACATCCGGTTGGTTCCCGAGCGGGCCGCCGGCTCCTACAGCCTGCAGGAAGTCGCAAAGGGCAAGACCCTGCTTAAAGTCGTGAACCAGGACGAATTCTGGAAAGTTCCTTACCTGGTCGTGGTGATGGATTAGGCTTCCCGCCGATTCGAAAAAGAAGCGGAAAGCGATAGATTGATTTTACAGGGGCCCGGCAGCGGATGCCGGGCCTTTTTTATTGTCAGCCCGACCGGCGCGCGGTCTCTCTGTTGCCCGGGGCGGCCGAAAGCGTTAAAATGCACCCGAACACTTTGCGGACCTGTCTGCGACCAAGGAGAGGGCCGGCGGAGATGAAAGCTACTGCATTTTTAGCATTTAGCGGAGGATTGATGGTGGCAGTTGCCAATTGTCAGACCGGCGGACGGTCCGGTGAACCTGTAGTGCCGGCGCCGCCGGCGGCCAGGGTTGAGCCGAAAATACTGGAAATGCACGGACACCGGAGAGTGGACGATTATTACTGGCTCCGCGAGCGGGACAACCCGGAAGTGATGGCCTATCTCGAAGCCGAAAACGATTACACCGATAAAATGACCGCGCATACCAGGGCGCTGGAAGACTCTCTTTTCGAGGAGATCAAGGGAAGGATCAAGCAGGACGATTCGAGCGTACCCTACCTGAAGGACGGCTATTACTACTACTCGCGCTTCGAAAAAGGCCGGGAGTACGCGCTGTTCTGCCGGAAGAAAGGTTCGCTGGAGGCGCTGGAACAGGTGATGCTGGATGCGAACTTGCTGGCCGAGGGGCACGAGTTTTTCTCCCTGGGGAGCCGGGCCGTAAGTTCAGCCAACGACCTGTTGGCTTTTGCCACCGACACCGTGGGCCGCCGGCTCTACACTATCGGTTTCAAAAACCTGGCCACCGGCGAATCGCTCGCCGATGAGATTCCCGAGGTTACCGGCAACATGGCCTGGGCCGAGGACAACCGGACGCTCTTTTACACTCGGCAGGACCCCGCGACCCTGCGCTGGTTTCAGGTCTGGCGGCACAGCCTCGGCGCCGACCCGGCCGTGGACGTGCTGGTCTACGAGGAAAAGGACGAAACTTTCAGTTGTTTCGTCTTCAAGACCAAGTCCAAAAAGTTCCTGATGATCGGCTGCGACCAGACTCTTTCCTCGGAATACCGCTGCCTCGCCTCCGATAACCCGCTCGGCCGCTTCCGCATCCTCCAGCCGCGCCAGGCCAACCACGAATACGAGGTCGAGCATTTCGGTGGCCATTTCTACATCCGCACCAACTTCCAGGCGCAGAACTTCCGGCTGATGAGGACACCGGTGGACGCTACTGGAAAAAACCATTGGCAGGAAGTAATACCGCACCGCCAGGACGTACTGCTGGAAGACTTCGAAATCTTCCGCGACTGCCTGGTGGCCGAGGAGCGCCGGAACGGCCTGATCGAGCTGAGGGTGATGCTCTGGAGTGGAGTGGTGGAGCACTACATCCAGTTCGAGGAGCCGGCCTACGTCGCCTACCTCGGCACCAACCCGGAGATCGATACGAACATCCTGCGCTTCGGCTACAGCTCGCTCACCACGCCTAACTCGGTCTACGATTACGACCTGACCAGCCGCGAGCGCAAGCTGATGAAGCGCGAGGAGGTGCTGGGCGTCTTCGACCCGGCCGATTACCGCACCGAACGGCTTTACGCAAGTGCGCGGGACGGAGTCCGGGTGCCGGTTTCGCTCGTCTATCGCAAAAACACCCCGCTGGATGGCACCAGCCCGCTGCTTCTTTACGGCTATGGCTCCTATGGTATCACGAGCGACCCGTCGTTCAGTACGTCCCGGCTGAGTCTATTGGACCGGGGCTTCATTTTCGCCATCGCCCACATCCGCGGCGGGGAAGAGATGGGCCGCTGGTGGTACGAGGACGGCAAGCTCCTGAAAAAGATGAATACCTTTACCGACTTCATCGACTGCGCCGAATTTCTGGTCGAAAAGAAGTACACCTCGAAAGACCGGCTGTTCGCCGTGGGCCGCAGCGCGGGGGGCCTCCTGATGGGTGCGGTGCTCAACCTGCGTCCCGACCTGTTCCGGGGGGTGATCGCGGGCGTGCCGTTCGTGGACGTGGTCACCACCATGCTCGACCAGGACATCCCGCTCACCACCAGCGAATATGACGAATGGGGCAACCCCAACGTCAAAGAATACTACGATTACCTGCTCGGCTATTCCCCTTACGACAACGTTAAGGCTCAGGATTACCCGAACATCCTGGTCTTTACCGGTCTGCACGATTCGCAGGTGCAGTACTGGGAGCCCGCCAAATGGGTAGCCAGGCTGCGGGCGGTCAAGACCGACCACAACCGGCTGATTTTCAAGATCAATCTGGATGCCGGCCACGGCGGCGCCTCGGGCCGCTTCAAGAGCTACCGCGAAACCGCCTTCCAGTACGCCTTCCTGATCGACCTGGCTGGAAAGTAGGAGCAGACCTTGTGTCCGCTTGCATATTGAACCACGGCTGGTGTGAGCGGAACCTTGAATTAACGGGTGCCCCGCCGCCACACGAAAGTGTGGGAGTACGGCAAGTTCAAAGGGAAAATCCCGCATCAATTACCTTGCGGCTCTGTCACGGGGCAGTTCATCCGTCCCGGAGTAAACGCGCTCCCCTGTACCATAAATAAAACACGACTATCTGAATGACATGATACAGATCGTTGTGGTTGAAATGTTCGTGGAGGTCAATTCCGCTTTGCTGAACAGCGGCTCCAATTAAAGAAATAACGATACCGGCAATAATCCAGGCAGCGCTCTTTTCCCCGCTTTTAATCTTTGCTGTTACCTGCAATATGAGTACGATCGCCATCGAACCGGCATAGTCGTATATGGCAAATTTGAAGTCCGGATTCGATACGATCCAGATTGAAAAAAGTGCAAATTTTACAGTTGCTGCAATAAGAAACAGCCTTTTATAAAAACCCTGAAAAAAAGCGACTATCGAACCGGCAAGGAAAAAGAAACTGGCAATAAGGATGAAATACAGTGTGGACTTCCAGATGATCTCCCTGGTCCGATCCGTAAAGTACGGGTCAAAACCATGAGCTGTCCCGCCAATCAGCGCAGCGCTTCCCGCGGCAAAGAAAAATATGGACCAGAGTCCGGTGCATTTTTGCCGAGTGGCTTTACCTTCAGGATAAAGCCGGAGAGCAAGGTAAAACGCCCAGATACCGAGTAAGTAATCGGTGAGCATGGTTGTCGGTTCGCTAATCAGAATTACACCTCCCGCTTATACGACTGTCAGTCAGAGTCTTCCCTCCTACGGCAACTGTACTTTGGCAGGTGAGGGAATTCAAGACTGTCAGATTGAGGTGGAAAAACCGCTGAAGAAAGTTTCGCGGATACTTGTTGGGTGTGGAAAAACAGGCACGGTCAGTATCACGGCACCGTTTCAGGCCGCACAAAATCTTGCTGTTTTGGCGATACAGATGTAATCTATTGCAACATTTACAGAAGCTTTCGCTTAATGCCACACGGCCGGATTACCGCACTCATACAATATACGATCTCAAATTGACCGCAAAGGAGAATGCAATATGTACCGCGAGGAGATCAAGGTCCTGGACTGCACGATCCGTGATGGGGGATTGATCAACGATTACCAGTTTTCAGTCGAATTTGTCAAGGCCGTATACCAGGCGCTCTGTGATTCCGGGGTGGATATAATGGAGATCGGGAAAAAACTGGCGGAAAGCAAGGAATACTCCCGGGATAAGTTCGGGCGCTGGAATTTTTGCGACGACGACCACATCAAGGAGATTATCGACTCCTATGAATCCGAGTACCGGCCCCTGGTGGCGGTCATGTACGATGTCGGCCGGGTCGACATCACGAAATTGAATCACGTCGATCAGAGTCCGGTGGACATGATACGTACGGCCTGTTACACACCGGATATCGACAAGGGCATCGACCTGGTGAAACGCTGCAAGGACCAGGGCTACCTGACCACCATCAACATCATGGCAATCTCCGCCGCCATCGAAAGCGATTTGATCGAGGCGCTGGCGCAGGTGAACGAGGTCAAGGAATGCGATTACCTGTATTTGGTGGACAGTTTCGGCGCTTTTTACTCCGAGCAGGTCACTTATTACCTGAATCTGTTCAGGAAATAAGCGCCGGGGAAAGAAATCGGTTTCCACGGGCATAATAACCAGCAGCTTGCCTTTGCCAATACTCAGCAGGCGATCATCGATGGCGTGAATCTGCTGGATGCCACAGTCAACGGAATCGGCCGGGGAGCGGGCAACTGTAACCTGGAGCTGCTGCTGAATTTCCTGAAGAACCCGAAATTCGACGTGCGGCCGGTCTACAAGGTGATCCAGGATAGTTTCGTGCCGTTGCGCAATTCGATCGAGTGGGGGTTCAACGATATTTACGGTATCAGCGGCTACCTGAACCAGCATCCCCGGCAGGGGATGAAATTGAGAGCGGACAAGAAAAACAGGGACAATTGCTACGACTTTTTCCTGGAATCGACCCGCTCGGATGATGTCGATATTGATTGAATAGGTTCGAACTGTCAGGCGTTTCGCGAGGTCCGGCTGAGGGGTGATAATAAAAGGGAGTAATCATGCACCAGCTATCAGTCCGCACATCTTCCCGTACTCAGCTTATCAACATCACCTCCCAGGTGGAAGAGGTGGTCCGCCAGGCCGGGGTGGCGGATGGAATCTGCACGGTGTTCGTGCCGCACACCACCGCCGGGGTGACGATCAACGAGAACGCCGACCCGAGCGTGGCGCACGACCTGCTGAAAGTGATCGACGAGGTGATCCCGTTCAGCCATCCGGGCTACCGGCACGGTGAAGGCAACAGCGCCGCCCATATCAAGAGCAGCCTCACCGGCTGCAGCCTGCAGGTGATCGTGGAAGGTGGGGCCTTGCGCCTGGGCACCTGGCAGGGGATTTATTTCGCGGAATTCGACGGCCCGCGAAGCCGCAAGGTGTGGGTGAGCTTTACGCCGGCGGTTTGACTAAAAGACGCGGAGTTGGTGCTCGCCAGCCGGATCTCCAGACAAGCTGAAATAAAAAGGTGATAACCCTGATCTGCCCGAATCTGCAAGGAAGGCCGAGTCGGACTCGCCTTAGTCACTGTGTGATACGTGCTCGATCTTGGATCGGCACAAGGGCAATTTAGGGTTATCACCTGATTGATTATAAAACACCGCAGCACTTTTTTCAATACCTTCCTCGCTACTGAAATATCCCGAAAAAAAACTTCTGACTCAGTGATAATAAATGTAACTCAGCGGATGGTTTATTTGTCCAAAGGGTATATCAGGCATTCTTCGAATATCATTGAGCCGTTTCCCGGGTGGATTTTCCATCCGTGGATAATTCAACTGTGGAGGTGGTGCAAATGAAGACTCTTTCGCTGGCAACTGTGTTGATCCTGGTCTCCGGCCTGTGTATCGGCGCGGCGGCGCAGGAGGGCGGCGGCGGACAAGGCCTGCCAGGAATGCGCGGGATGATGGGCGGGATGCGCAATATGCGCGGAATGATGGAGGGCATGCAAAAAAGGCGCCGCATGATGCAGGGCGAGCTGCCGGACAAGTACAGAGGGCCGAATTTTTACTTGAAGTTAAGCAGCGATCTCGGGCTCGACGATTCCCAGGTACAGAAAATCAAGGCGATCCGGATGGAGCTGGTCAAGCAGTCCTCGCAAGTCCAGTCCAGGCTGATAGTGAGCCGCGCCGAACTGCGGGACATGCTGGACAGCGACAATATCGACCTGGCTAAAGCACAGGCCAAGGTAACCGAAATTTCGGGCTTGCGCAGCGACCTGCTTGCCGCCGGTCTCAAGGCCCGCGTGGAGGCCACCCGGGTGCTGACAGACGAGCAGCGCAAAAAAGTTAGGGAAATGCCTCGTCCGAGGCTGGGCGAAGGCCGGATGAGACAGGGTGGGGGCGGCTGGATGCCGGGAGGCGGACCCCTGAGAGGAAATAATTAATTCAATCCGGCCGGGAGATGAAATTCCCGCCGTTGAAAACAATTCAAGGGCTGTCTCACCAGAAGCAGCCCTTACTTTTATTATTTCATAGCTGTCAGATTATTCAAATACTTGCAGGAGGGATTTCGCTGCTTTCTGAAGCGTAGATATTATAGTATGGGCGAGTTTCGTGTTCGTCCGGAGCGACTGTTACACCTCCCGCACCGTCAGCCCCGAGACCGGCTCCAGGGTCATGATCCGCGGGTCGCCTTTCTTGCGGAACGCCTCGACCATTTCCCCGGGCTGGTGATGCAGGACGATAATCGTTCCTCCTCCGCCCGCGCCGGCCAGCTTGGCTCCCAGGGCGCCGTTCGCCAGCGCCAGCTCGATCAGCTCATCGTTGGCCTTGCCGCTGGCGCCCAGGGCCTGCTGGATTTCGTGGTTACGGTTCATCAGCCGGCCCAGCTCTTCCCATTCCCCCTTCACCAGCGCCCGCTTGCCCAGCCGCGCCAGCTCGGCGATCTCCCGGTAGCCGCCCACCACCGCCGGATCGCCGTCCAGCCAGCGTTCCCGCACTGGCCGCAGCACACTCCCCGACACCCTCTGCACCCCGGTATGCACCACCAGGAAAGGTAGTTCGGTCACAATCTCCCTAAGAGGTTCCACTGTGCCGAAAACCTCGTCCGCCAGGTCGCGGTAGACTTCTTTGGTGCGGAAGTCGAGGTAGTTGATCCCGCCGAAAACGGTCATGTACTGGTCCTGGTAGCCGCACTGGATGTCCATGTAGTTGAGTTCGAGGTAGCGGATAGTCTCAGCGGTTTCATAAGGACTCATTTTTTTGCCCAGCCAGCGGCAGACCGCTCCGAACGTGGCGGCCAGCATCGCCGTACTCCCGGCCAGGCCACTGCGGAAGGGGATTTCGGTGGTCCCTTCCAGGCGGAATTTGCGGTCGGCTAAGTGCAGGAAACGGATCACGCTCCTGGCGATGTCGAACTCGCCGCCGTCCAGGCGCAGGTCGGATTCATCCCTGACAACGGTTTCCCGGCCGCCGTAGCACAGTTCGAGTCGCTTTGCCTCTTTCAGGCGCACGCTGGCCCGAGCACCCAGGGTACAGGATATGAGGCTGCCGCCGTAGCCGTCGGTAGGATTGCCGATCACCCCGGCCCGTGCAGGCGCACTGGCCTCGATCATAACTTCCTCGCCAGGTAGTGACGCAGGAGGTGGCCGTACTTTTCATCGGCCAGGGCGAAATCGACGAAGGCCTTGAAGTAGCTTTCGTAGTTGCCGATGTCGTAGCGATGTTCGCCGCCTTCCATCAGCACGGCCAGCACCGGCGCTCCCTTCTTGATCAGGAGCTGGATCGAGTCGGTGAGCTGCAGCTCGCCGGCCTTGTCCGGCAGGGTCAGGTCGATCGCCGCGAAGATTTCCGGGCTGAACACGTAGCGTGCGGCGATCGCCAGGTCGCTGGGCGCCGCCTCGATGTCGGGTTTCTCCACCAGCGACTCGATCGGGAAAACTCCCTTGCCCAGTTCGGCTCCCACCTTGACTATCCCGTAACGGAAGACCTCCTCGGCCGGGATTTTTTCGATAGCGATCGTGCAGGCCGCCTTGTTCCGGGTGTGGACGTCCATCATGCGCTTCAGGAGGCTCCCGGGCCGGCTGCCGCCGATAATGGAGTCGCCCAGCGCCACCACGAACGACTCCTCTCCCATCAGCTCCCGCGCCAGATTCACCGCATCCGCCAGACCCTTCTGCACACTCTGGCGCACGTAGTAGAAGCTGACATCCATTTCCTGGTACTTCATTTCGTCGATGATGTTATCGCGGCCGCTCTTGTGCAGGAGCTCGAGCAGCTCGACGTCCTTGTCGAAATGGTCCTCGATCGAGCGCTTTTTGGCGCCGGTGACGAACAGGATCTGCTTGAGTCCCGACGCCTCGATCTCTTCCACCACATACTGCACCACAGGCTTGCGGCCCACGGGGAGCATTTCCTTGGGCTGGCTCTTGGTGGCCGGCAGGAGCCGCGTGCCGTGGCCGGCAACCGGGACAACGGCCTTCTTGATTTCCATCTGGGCCTCCGCTACTGGAACAGGTGACAATTTAAAGGGTCTATTTGAGTTCGATATTCAAGAGGGTTTATGAATTCATCCGGATTCGAGCCCTCTCCGGCAGTTAACTTACGGGCGGCGACAAGCGCTTGTCAACGCTTTTTGCCCGGCGCTCCGGCAGTCAGCCGCCGGGGCTGCGTGCGAGCATCTGCTGTTTGTAGAGGCGGCGTATTTCCAGCAATTCAGGGTCGTAGTCTCCGGTCTTGAAGTCCGGGAAAGTCCATTCGAAACTGGCCCAGCCGCCCTTGCGGTAGTAAAGCGTGAGGTCGGCCCAGACGCCGTCCTGCAGATAGATTTTCTGGCCCTGGTACTTGAAGGAGGCCAGCACCACTTTCTGATAATCCAGCGTACCGGGGTCGATATTGACCGTCCGCCCGCCCGCCGAGCCGGCCAGCTCCCGTTCGATCCGGTCGGCGGCCAGCTTGGCCGGGGCCAGTGCGCCGGGGCAGACCAGCTCGCGGTAGGCGACGAACATCCTGAACAGCGGCGCGCCCATTTCCGGTTCGTAAAAAGCCGTGTGACTGAACGGGAACGCCCGGCCGGCGAAGTCTTCCTCGCCGTAGAGCCCGCACAGCGCCGCCCTGGCCCGGGCCAGGGGTTCCGGATCGCGGTAGAGCAGCGCGGCGATGAGCTTTACCGGCTGTACCAGGTGTTTGGCCGGCGGGCTGGTATTCATCGGCCGCCTCGCGCGGTCTCCTTGAACGATTCGGTTATTTCGTAAGCCCTTTCGACCAGGCCCGGATCGATCCCGAACAGCTCCTGGACGCTCGTGCCGATAGACTTTTTAAGATTGCGGTTTTTCCTGCCGCCCGCCGTGGTGATCCGCAGATTGTCCTTGTGCACGTAAATCTGCTCTTCGCCAGCGTTGCGGCCCAGAACCAGTTGATCGTTAATCGGCAGGGTGAAGGAGCGCGCCCAGTGGTATTCGAAAGCAGAGTTATCTGCTGCCCGGTCGTGTATCCGGTAGCGCCAGCGTTCGACGCCGGAGGGAGTGAGGGTGTAGAGGCTGTAGCCGGGCGGGGTGCCGGGTTCGGCGACCAGCCGGTAGCGGTAGACCGGCCCGGCCAGCTCGCTCCGGCCGCCGGCCGCCAGCCGCAGCGGTTCGGGCAGAAGGTATCCGGCATCGCAGAGGTACTGGCCGCCGTCCAACGTGACCATCACCGCGCAGTGGATGTTCCGGCCGTGATGCATATCGCCCAGCACCCTGTAGGCCGAAAAGCCGCAATGGCGCAGCAGGGTGTAGAGGCAGTGGGTCAGGGAGAAACAGGTGCCGCCCAGGCGCTGGCTGAGCCAGCCTTCGAGGACTTCCTCCGGAGTGCGGAAAGCGGGTACCACGTGCCTATCGCCGTCAGCGGAGCGGCTCTTGAGAATCTTGCTGACGTTTTCGTAGGGCAGAACGGTGAAAGCGCGGTAGATTTCCCGCAGGGTGCCGGGGTCGGGTCCGGGAAGATGCGTCAGGCCGGATGCGGCCAGAAACCGTTCCGCCGCCGAAGCGATACCGGAAGCCGTCCGGCCGGGTTGATGGAGGTGGCTTGACATACCGGGTTATATTTTAGATTTATTGCGTAACGGTGCCTGGATAAAGTTAATTCAACGGGCCGCCCGATTCCAGATCAAAGCTTTACCGGCGGGATCAGGCCCAGGACGGGTGAAATGATAAGGAACCTGTTGTTCGATATCGGCCGGGTGCTCCTGAGCTTCGACCTGGAAGCCACAGTCGAGGAATTGGGGTGCTACAGCGAAAGGTACGGCCCGCGCGATTTCAAGTTCGAGCACGTCTTTCTCCCGGGCGAGTGGGAAAAGATGGAGACCGGCGAAATGGCTCCCGAGGAGTATTTCGAGCTGTTTCGCGAGGTGAGCGGCTGCCGGATCAGTTACCGCCATTTCTGCCTGATCTGGCGCAAGCATTTTTACGAGATCGAGCCGATGACTGCGTTGGGTGGTAGCCTGGCCCGCGACTACAGAATCTACTTCTTCTCCAATACCGACCCGATCCACGTTCCGCCGCTGTTCGACTATTACCCGGCCTGCCTGTTTTTCGATGGCTTGGTGCTCAGCTGGGAGCTGGGCCTGCGCAAGCCCGACCCCCGGTTTTTCGAGCAGGGTCTGGCCCGCTTCGGCCTCGGCCGGGAAGAATGTCTGTTCATCGACGACAAGCCGGAGAACGTGGAATCCGCCCGCACGCTCGGCATCCGCTCCATCCACTACCTCGACCCGGTCCAGGCCGAAAGGGACATCCGGCGGGAGCTCGAGCCGGCCGGCGGCCCCAGGCTCACCACTCCGGCCGGACGCTGACCATTCGCCGATTTATGGCCGACGACCCGCGGACCCTGGCCCTTAACAGGTTGCCAGAATTCTATCTCTTTAATATATTAGTAGGTCTATTTCGAGTACGTTTGACCGGCTGCCCGATTCGAGCCGTAAACTCTTACAGGCGTGATCCGCTGTAGTAGGAAAAGCCCGCTCCGCCTGATACTGGATGGGAATGAATTTTCAGAGAGGAAGCCATGCTGGATAAAGTTCGCGACCGAGCCCGCCAGCTTACTGAACGGCTCGAAAACCTCCGGAGTTTTCTTTGACCTGGCGAACAAGGAAAAGAGGGTAGCCGAGTTGGAGGAGGTGATGAACCGGCCGCATTTCTGGGACGACCAGGAAAAGGCCCGCCGGGTGATCGACGAAAATAAGGAACTCAAGCGCTGGAGCGACCCGGTACGCGAGCTCGACAAGCGCCTGCGTGACCTGGCCGAACTGGTGGAGCTGGCCGGGGAGGAGGATAAGGGGATAGCCGAGGAGCTGGAGCACGACGCCAAGGACATCGCCGCCCGGCTCGACGATCTCGAACTGATGCATATGCTCTCCGGCAAGGACGACAAGCGCAATGCAATCCTCACCATCCATCCGGGAGCCGGGGGCACCGAAAGCCAGGACTGGGCCCAGATGCTGATGCGCATGTACGCCCGCTGGTTCGATCATCGGGGATACAAGCATGGGCTGCTTGACCTGCAGCCCGGCGACGAAGCGGGGATCAAGAGCGCCACGTTCGAAGTCAAGGGGGAATACGCTTTCGGCTACCTCCGGGCGGAAAAGGGCATACACCGGCTGGTGCGGATCAGCCCGTTCGACGCCAACAGCCGGCGACACACCTCCTTTGCCAGCGTGTTCGTCTACCCCGAAATCGACGACATGGTCGAGGTGCACATCGAGGAGAAGGACCTGCGGATCGACACCTACCGCTCCAGCGGCGCAGGCGGCCAGCACGTGAACAAAACCGACAGCGCGGTGCGGATCACGCACCTTCCCACCGGGATCGTGGTCCAGTGCCAGAACGAACGCAGCCAGCATCGCAATAAGGACAACGCCATGCGGATCCTCCGCGCCCGGCTCTATGAACACATGCTGGAACAGGAGCGGGTCGAACGCCAGGTGCTGGAGGCCGAAAAGAAGGACATCGCCTGGGGCAACCAAATCAGAAGCTACGTGCTGCACCCTTATACGCTGGTCAAGGATCATCGCACCGGAGTGGAAACCGGCAACGCCCTGGCCGTGCTCGAAGGCGAAATCGACCAGTTCATCACCGGCTATCTCAAGAAATTCGGCGGGAACTGAACCGTATCCAGGATTAGGCCGGACTTCCCGTAACCCGTAGCGACCGGAAACGAAATGGAAGAAGGACACCAGCTCAGACAGGTCAGGATCGAGAAGATCAGGAAGCTGCGCGAGATGGGGGTAAATCCCTATCCCTACGCTTTCGAGCCGGATGCTTGCGCCCGCGAGCTGGTGGCCGGCTTCCGGGACAGCGAAACTCCGGAAAACGGCCCGCGCCATCTTCTGGCCGGCCGGATCAGGAGCCTGCGGCCCAAGGGCAAGGTCACATTCGCCCACGTGGACGACGGAACCGGCCAGATCCAGCTCTACCTGCGCCGGGACCAGGTGGGGGAAGCGGCCTACCAGGTGGTGGAGCTGCTGGACCTGGGGGACATCGTCGGCGTGAAGGGCCACCTTTTCCGTACCCACACCGGAGAAATCACGGTCAAGGTAGAGGAAATGACCCTGCTGGCCAAGAGCGTCAGGCCCCTGCCGGTGGTCAAGGAAAAGGTGGTGGACGGTGAAAAGCAGGTGTTCGACGAGGTGCAGGACAAGGAGTTCCGCTACCGTCAGCGCTACGTGGACCTGGTGGTCAACCCGGAAGTGCGCGAGGTGTTCCGCACGCGCAGACAGGTTATAAACAGAATCCGCGCCTTTCTCGACGCCCGCGGGTTTCTCGAGGTCGATACGCCGGTCCTGCAGCCGATTTACGGCGGGGCGGCTGCCCGGCCTTTCACCACCCACCACAACGCCCTCGACCGCAGACTATTCCTGCGCATATCGAACGAACTGTACCTCAAGCGCCTGGTGGTGGGCGGATTGGGCCGGGTCTACGAATTCAGCAAGGATTTCCGCAACGAGGGAATCGACTGGAGCCACAACCCCGAATTCACCATGCTCGAATTCTACCAGGCTTTCGGGGACTACTACCGGATGATGGACCTGGTGGAGGAGCTGGTAGTCGACTGCGCGCACAATGCACTGGCTGACAACGGGCTGAAACTCGCCTGGCGCGGGCATGAAATCGACCTAACGCCGCCCTGGAAGCGCCGCAGCATGCTGGAGCTCCTGGAGGAGGCCACCGGTGAAAATATCGGCCTGCCCCTGGACCGGGCTCACCTGGCGGATCTCTGCAAAAATAAAGGGGTGGAAGTGAAACCGGGCAAGGGTGCGGGCAAGCTCCTGGACGAGCTGTTCGGCGAGCTGGTGGAGCCGAACCTGATAAATCCCACCTTCGTCATGGATTATCCTGTAGAAACCAGTCCCCTGGCCAAGCGGCACCGGGAGAAGGCGGGGCTGGTTGAGCGCTTCGAGCTGATCGCGGGCGGGACGGAGCTGGCCAATGCGTTCAGCGAGCTGAATGATCCGCTGGACCAGCGGGAGCGCTTCGAGGCGCAGATGAAGCTGCGCGACGAGGGGGACGAAGAGGCTCAGGTGCTGGACGAAGATTACCTGCGGGCCATGGAGTACGGCCTGCCCCCCACCGGCGGGGTGGGGATCGGCATCGACCGGCTGGTGATGCTCTTCACCGGCAGCGACAGCATCCGGGACGTTATCCTGTTTCCCCATTTGAGACCGGAATAACCGCATGTGGGTCGAATTCTTTATCGGTTTGCGCTACCTCTTTTCGCGGAGGAATTCGAAGATCCCCTCGATCTTCACCCTGATTTCTATCGGCGGAGTGGTGCTGGGAGTGATGGCCCTGATCGTGATCCTGGCCGTGCTCAACGGCTTCCACGACGACCTGAAGGAGAAGATCCTGGGCACCATGCCCCACATCACCCTGCTCAACTACAACAGCGACCCGATAACCGGTTACGATTCCGTTCTGGCCAAGCTCGAAAAGGCCGAGGGCGTGGTGAGCGTGGCCCCGCTGATCTACAGCGAGGGCATGGTGGTGAGCCAGAGCAAGGATAATTGCGGGGCTTTCATCCGCGGGGTAGACCCCGAAAGAGAGCGGAAGATAATCGACGTTGACAAGTACGTTTTCAGCGGCTCGTTTAATTTCGAATACCAGGAAGCCCCGGGCGAAACGGAATACCCGGGAGTGGTGATGGGCAGCTACATGGCCCAGGTGCTGCGCGTGGGCGTGGGCGATATGGTCACGGTCTGGGCCCCGCGGGGAGTCAGGATCTCCCCGTTCGGCATCGCCGCCCCCTGGCGGCAGTTCCGGGTCTGCGGGATTTTCGAGACCGGCCTGTTCGAGGTGGACGCCCAGTTTCTGTATCTCTCGCTGCCGGAGGCGCAGAGTTTTTTCGGCATGAAAAATGCGATAAACCGGATAGAGGTCCGGATCACGGATATCGAGCGGGCGCAGGAGGAGCGTGACCGGCTGGTGCAGGTCGCCGGCGGCTATCCTTACACCGGCACCGATTGGATCAGCAACAACCGCAACCTGTTCGAGGCGCTCAAGCTGGAGAAGGCGGTGATGTTCGTGATCCTGACCCTGATCATCCTGGTGGCGGCCAGCAACATCGTGAGCACGCTGACCATGCTGGTGATGGACAAGACCCGTGAGATCGGCATCCTGCGCTCGATGGGCCTCACCGCCCGGTCGGTGGCCAGGGTGTTCGTCTTCAACGGCCTGATAATCGGCGTGGTGGGCACGGGTCTGGGTAACGCGCTGGGTTTTACGCTAAGCTGGCTCCTGGATAAATACCAGCTCATTAGTGTCCCGGGAGACGTTTACTTCATCTCGAACTTCCCGGTGAACATGAAAGCCGGAGACTTCGTAATGGTATCGGCGGCCAGCCTGCTGATCAGCCTGGGGGCCACGATCTACCCGGCCCTGCGGGCTGCGGCCCTGCCGCCGGTGGAAGCGATTCGCCATGAATGACGGCCGGATCACCGCCGAGGGGATTACCAAGGACTACCCGAGCGGGGAAGCGACCCTGCATGTGCTGAGGGGTGTAGCTCTGGCAGTGGGCAGGGGCGAGTCGGTGTCTGTCGTGGGACGCAGCGGCGCCGGCAAAAGCACGCTCCTGCACATCCTGGGCGGCCTGGAATCGCCCACCGCCGGCAGAGTGAGTATAGACGGCAGCCGGGTGTTCGAAATGGACGACTCCAGCCGCAGTTCGCTGCGTAACCGCAAACTGGGCTTCGTCTTCCAGTTCCACTACCTGCTGGCCGAATTCAGCGCCCTGGAAAACGTAAGCCTGCCGCTTCTGATACGCGGAGTGTTACCGGGTGAGGCAAAAAGGCAGGCGGCTGCCATTCTGGCCGAACTCGGCCTGAGCGACCGGCTCGACCATCGGCCGGCCCAGCTCTCCGGCGGCGAACAGCAGCGGGTGGCCTGTGCCCGGGCTCTGGTCCACGAGCCGGAGTTCGTGCTGGCCGACGAACCGACCGGAAATCTCGACAGCGAAAACAGCAAAATCCTGATAGACCTGCTGCTGGGCCAGATCGAGAAACGAAGCATGGGCTTCGTGATCGTCACCCACGATGAATCATTGGCGGCGCTGGCTGGAAAGTCTTATCTTTTAGAAGAAGGTGTCCTGCAACCGGCAGGCTAACGTGCAGCAGGGGGAGGCCTTTCATCCCCGGTGGAAGAAAGGACGGGCGCCATGAAATGCGAGAAGTGCAACGAGAACGAGGCCGCCATTCATTTCACTCAGGTCAAGGAAGGCAAGGTGGTGAGTCTGAACCTCTGCCATTCCTGCGCCGAAAAGTACGGAATGAAAGAGGCGAAGTTCGACAGCAAGGCGCAGCCGGCTTTTACGCCCGAGGCCAAGAGCGAGGTGTTGAGCGAGTTGGTGGACAGCGCGGAGCGGACCCAGGACGAAAAATGCCCGTTCTGTGGCAGCACCCTCGATGACATCAAGAGCACCGGCCGCCTGGGCTGCGCGCAATGCTACTTCGCTTTCGAAAGCCAGGTGGACGTGCTGCTGCGCCGGATTCAGAGCAGCAGTTTCCACGTCGGCAAGCGCTCGGTCAAGCCCGCCAATCAGAACTACAACGATCAGATACTGATCCGCGAACTGAAGAAAAAATTGAATGAGGCCGTCAAAAAGGAAGACTACGAGAAGGCGGCCGGCCTGCGCGATGAAATAATTATCATCGAGAAGCGTCTCGAGCCGTCGAGATAGCGGGCCCGGCCAAGGAGAAATGGACTTTTGACCCTTACGATCAAAAACGAAGTTCCGGATTGGATGGGCGGCACCGGCGAGCATGCCGATGTCGTGCTCAGCTCGCGCGTCCGCCTGGCGCGCAATCTCAAGGGGTATCGCTATTCCACGCAGATCGCCCCCGAGGAGGAGGAGCAGCTGCGCCAGGAGGTGTTCGGTGTGCTCGAGCGCGAAAAAGTGCTCGAAAGCATGCACCGTATCGACATCGCCGGACTGAAACCCTTCGAGTGCAGCTACCTGATCGAGGAGCACCTGATCAGCAGCGACCTGCTCAATCGCAAGGCCGCCGCCAGCGTGGTGGTGGGCCAAGCCGGCCGGGTGTCGATGATGGTCAACGAAGAAGACCATCTGCGCATCCAGAGTATCGCCTCCGGTTTCGACCTGGAACAGTGCTGGCAGGAGTCGGAAAAGCTGGAAGAGCTGATCGGCCGGAACCTGGAGTACGACTTTCACGCCAAGTTCGGCTACCTGTCTTCCTGCCCCACCAACACCGGCACCGGTCTGCGGGCCTCCGTGCTGATCCACCTTCCCGGGCTGGTGCTGACCAAGGAAATCCAGAAGGTGCTGCGCGGCATCACCCAGATCGGCCTCACCTTCCGGGGTCTGTACGGCGAGGGCAGCGAGGTGCTGGGCAACTTCTTTCAGATTTCGAACCAGATCACGATCGGCAAAAGCGAGAAAGAGCTGATCGAACACTTGGCCAGGATCACCGGCCAGATCATCGAACACGAAAAGAACGCCCGCGCGATCCTGTTCAAGGACGCCGGCCATTACATACAGGATAAGGTTTGGCGGGCCTACGGTATACTGGAGCACGCACGCACGATCACCGGCGAGGAGGTCATGAATCTGTTGAGCGCCGTGCGGTTGGGCTCGAGCATGAAACTTATAAAAGGGCTGAGTGTATCAACAATCAACCGGATGTTGATATACTCTCAGGATGCCCATCTGGAAGTGGCTGCCGGAAGACGTCTGGACTCCACGGAGAGAGATATCAACCGGGCCACGGTGATCCGTTCGTATTTCAACGGTGAGTAATCAACATAAAGAGGCCCATAATGAACAACAAATTCACCGAGAGGGTTAGAAAAGTGCTGTCTCTGGCCCGCGATGAAGCCGGTCGCCTCCATCACGATTATATCGGCAGCGAACATATCCTGCTGGGACTTATCCGGGAGGGCGAGGGAGTGGCGGCGGCGGTGCTGAACCAGATCGGCCTGGACCTGGATTCGATCCGGATCAAGGTGGAGGAGATGGTGAAGCCCGGCGGCAGCACGCTCACGATCGGAGACGTCCCTTATACTTCCGTGGCCAAAAGAGTGCTGGAGTACGCGATAGAGGAAGCCCGGGCGATGAAGCACAGCTACGTCGGCACCGAACACCTGCTGCTGGGACTCTTGCGGGAGGATAGCGGCATGGCCGCCAAGGTGCTCAGTTCCCTGGGCGTCAACGCCGACATCGTCCGCCAGGAAACTCTCAAGTTGCTGGGCGGTGAAAGCTTCGAGGCTTCCGCCGGTGACAGCGAGGCGGGCGGACCTGTTTCCGGTGAAGCCGAAAGCAAGCCGGGCAAGAAAACCAAGACCCCGGCCCTGGACCACTTCTGCCGCGACCTGACCGATCTGGCCCGCGAGGACAAGCTCGACCCGACGATCGGCCGCGAAAACGAAATCGAGCGGGTGATCGAAATCCTGTCCCGCCGCAAGAAGAACAACCCGGTGCTGATCGGCGAACCGGGAGTGGGCAAGACCGCTATCGTGGAAGGACTGGCGCAGCGGATCATCCAGGATGCCGTGCCGCCGTCCCTGCGCGATTACCGCGTGCTGGCCCTGGACATGGCCGCCATTATCGCCGGCACCAAGTACCGCGGCCAGTTCGAGGAACGGCTGAAAGGCGTGATCAGCGAAATCCAGAAAAACCGCAACGTGATCCTGTTCATCGACGAGCTGCACACCCTGATCGGCGCCGGCGCGGCCGAGGGAGCGATAGACGCCTCCAACATGCTCAAGCCGGCCCTGGCCCGCGGCGAGCTGCAGTGCGTGGGCGCCACTACTCTCAACGAATACCGTAAATACATCGAAAAGGACGGCGCTTTCGAACGGCGCTTTCAGACCGTGATGGTCGATCCGCCTACCATCGAGGAGACGATCCAGATTATCGAGGGCCTGCGCGCCAGCTACGAAAAGCACCATAAGATCACGATCGGCCACGAGGCGATGGTGGCCGCGGCCAAGCTCAGCGAACGCTACATCACCGACCGTTTCCTGCCCGACAAGGCGATCGACGTCCTGGACGAGGCGGCCGCGCGCAAGAGCCTGGCCAGCCAGGCCCCGCCCAAGGAAGTGATCAAGCTCGAAGAAGAGCTCAAGGAAGTGGTCCGCCGCAAGGAGAAGGCGATCAACGACCAGGAGTACGAGGCGGCGGCCAAGCTGCGCGACAAGGAACACGAGCTGCGCAAAAAAATCGAAGTACTGAGCAATAAGCGAAACGAAGCCGGTGAATACACGGTCACGCTCGAAGAAGAGGACATTGCCTACATCGTTTCCCGCTGGACCGGTATCCCGGTCGTGCGGCTCAGCGAGAACGAGACCGCCCGTCTGCTGAAAATGGAAGATGAGCTGTGCAAGCGGATCGTGGGCCAGGACGAGGCGGTGGGGGCGATCAGCCGGGCAATCCGCCGCGCCCGCGCGGGCCTCAAGGACCCCAAGCGGCCGATCGGCAGCTTCATTTTCTGCGGCCCCACCGGCGTGGGCAAGACCGAGCTGGCGCGGGCCTTGGCTGAATTCCTCTTCGCCGACAAGAACGCCCTGATCCAGGTGGACATGAGCGAGTACATGGAGAAATTCTCGGTCTCCCGGCTCCTGGGCGCGCCTCCGGGCTATGTCGGCTACGAGGACAGCGGCTCCCTGACCAAGGAAGTGCGCCAGAAACCTTATTCGGTGGTGCTGTTCGATGAAATTGAAAAGGCGCACCCGGAAATTTTCAACATCTTGCTGCAGATTCTGGACGATGGCACCCTGACCGACAACTACGGCCGCAAGATCAACTTCAAGAACACCGTGGTGATCATGACCAGCAACATCGGTGCCCGCGAGATCAAGAGCGGATCGATGGGTTTCCACCGCCGCGATGATGTCGAGGGCGACTACGAGCGGCTGGCGAGCAAGATCAAGGGAGAGATCGGCCGGGTCTTCAATCCTGAATTCCTCAACCGCGTGGATGAAACGATCGTTTTCCACCAGCTTTCGCTCGAAGACATCATGAAGATCGTCGACATCTTCGTGGCCGAGCTCCAGCACCGGCTTGCCGAACGCAATTTCAAAATCGAGTTGAACGAGGCGGCTAAGAAATTCCTGGCGGAAAAAGGCTACAGCCTGGAATACGGCGCCAGGCCCCTGCGCCGGGCCGTACAACGCTACCTGGAGGATTCGCTTTCCGAGCATTTCCTTAACAACGAATTCAAGCCGGGTGATACGATCCTGATCACTGCCAAAGAGGACGTTCTCGACTTTACCGTGGGCCAGTCTTCCACCAGTCATGAAAAAGTGGAAGCCAAGGAAAATTGAGAGCCCCGCGCGAGCGGTACTGAAATAAATCGAAAAAGCACGCGATCCTGGCCCTGATGTTTCTGGGTGTATGGCCGACTCGAGCATCAGGGCCGAATGGTAATTAAACGGCCGGTAGACGGCCTCTCTGTTCTCCCCTGGTATCCAGACCGATGCTCTGCCCGAATATGACTGAAAAGCTGAGAGAGTTAGCGGGTTTTTCCCTGGTCCTGCCGGCGGCACTTTTCTGCCTGTTGACGCTCGACTGGCTTCCGGGACCTCTCGAGGCCCAGGTGCCGGCCCAGCTCCAGACGAACGCCAAGCTCGTGGAAGTCGCCGTGGAGGGTAACGACCGCGTGGCGGTGCGCCGGGTACTGAGCGCGGCGCAGATCAACGTCGGAGACGATTACAGCGTCTTCATCATCCGCCGGGCCATCCAGAATCTCTGGCAGACTGAGCTTTATACCGACATCGACATCCTCGCCGAGGAAGCGACCGGCGGGATCAAGCTCACGATCCGCGTCGTGGAGGCCCCGGTCATTTCCCGCCTGACCATCTCCGGAAATAAGAAAATCAAGGAAGCGGACATCAAGACCGAGATCGACCTGCGCGTGGGCGGCCTCTATTCGCCCTCCAAGATTCAGGGGTCGATCAACAAGATCGTCGATCTCTACCGCAAGAAGGGCTATTACAACACGCAGGTGGAAACCAAGACCAATCAGGGCGCGCAGGCCGGTCGAATCGAAATTGATCTCCAAATCACCGAAGGCCAGAAGGTCAGGATTACCGGGGTCGAATTCACAGGCAACTCTGCGTTCAAGAGTGACAAGCTGAGCGGGGTGCTCGCCATCAAAAAGAAAAGCTGGCTGCGGTTCTGGCGGCGGGGGAACTACGATGAGGAGAAGTTCCAGAAGGACCTGACTGAAAAACTGCCGGACTTTTACGCCAAAAACGGCTTCGTCAACCTCCAGGTCCTTAACCACAGCATGGAGTTCAAGGGCAAAAGCCGGGACGTCACCCTCCACATCGCCCTGGACGAAGGAAGGCAGTATTACGTCGGCGGCATTACCGTGAGCGGCAACTCCCACTTCCCGGACGAAGCGATCATGGGTACGCTCAAGCTGGAAGAGGGCACGGTGTTCAACCAGGAGAAGTTCGACGCCAGCCTCAAGGCGATCGGTGAATTATACGGCGACGAGGGCTACATCTACATGCAGCCTCAGCCGATGCAGGAATTCAAGGACAGCCTGATCAACATCAACCTGGTGATCCGGGAAGGCGAGCCGGCCACGGTGCGAAAGATAATCATCCAGGGTAACGAGAGCACTCTACCCGGGCGATCTGTTCCGTCAGCCGCTGGTCAAGCTCAGCTACCAGAGCCTGGTCAACACGGGCTTCTTCGAACAGGATATCGGGATCGAGCCGCGGCCGGTGGAGGAGACCAACGAAGTGGACCTGGTGTTCAAGGTCAAGGAGAAACGCACCGGCAGCGCCAACTTCGGCGCCGGTATCGGCGGCGGCTACGGCATGACCGGCTTCCTGGACCTGACCCAGAGCAATCTGTTCGGCCGGGGCAAGAGCGTGCAGTTGCGCTTCGAGTTCGGCACGCGGATGACAAATATCGATCTGGGCTATACCGATCCCTATTTCCTCAATACCATGATGTCGTTCGACGTGGGAATTTTCCACATGCGGCAGCGTCTGCGCAACGACCCGTTCGAGGACCGCTACAAGGGTTTCTACACCAGGCTCGGCTTCCCGCTGCCGATGTTCGATTTCACCCGCTTCTATGTCGGCTACTCGCTGATGTCGATCGACCTCCGGGGCGACAGCGCCCTGGTCGCTCTCTACACCGGCGCCAACCTCAAGGATTACCCGCAGACTTCGAGCAAGATCACCTTGACCATCGACCGCGACACCCGGATCAACTACTCGCACCCGATGGGCGGCACCCAGAACTCCGCCACCGCCGAATTCAGCGGCGGACCGTTCGGCGGCAACATCGGCTACCAGAAGTACGAGCTCGAATCGAGCTGGTACGTGCCTACCGGCAGCGAACGTTGCGTGCTGGGCCTGAAGATGCAGTCCGGCTCCCTGGGCCGTTTCGGCGGCAGCAGCAGCCCGCTGCTGGATCCGCGCGAGCTTTACATCCTTGGAGGCACGGGCTACGGTCGCGATACCGACATCCACTTTCGCGGCTACGATGATCGCACCGTGGGAGTCGACGGGCGGTATTATGCCCGCGGCAGAACTTACTTCGTAATTACAGCCGAGGAGGAGATAAAGTTCACCGACCAGGTTTACGGCGTGCTGTTCGTCGAGGCGGGAAACGTCTGGCGCGAACTCGGGGACATGGACCTGAGCCATTTGAGGCGCAGTGCCGGTTTCGGCGTGAGGCTGGAAACACCCATGGGGCCCCTGGGCCTGGAGCTCGGCTACGGTTTCGACCAGACCGACGCACTGGGTAATCCCACCAGGGGCAAGTGGGTCCCGCACTTCCGTTTCGGCCGCTTTTACTGACAAAAACATTGAATGTTAGAGCGAGTTTAGCCAAATTAGTAGTCTAAAAGATCGGCGGGCAAAAGCCTTGCCCGCATGAATCGACGTGAGAAAACCGACCAACGTGGTTTCACATCCAAGGAGGTAGTCTTTTGCGTATACTATCCATTCTGATGGCGATAGGGCTATGCCTGGCCTCGATGGCAACCGCCCAGGAGATTAAGATCGGATTCGTTCAGGTGGAACGGCTGGCGCAGAATTTCCCCGAACTGGATGACGCCAACAAGACCTACGAAAAAGAGGTGCAGAGCTGGCAGTCTCAGGTTCAGGATTACGAAAAGCAGATCTCCACGCTCGAAGAAGAGTTCGAACAGCGGGCGATGTTGTTCAGCCCGGAAAAGAAGCGCGAAAAGCAGGATGAAATCCTTAACAAGCGCCAGGAAGCGACCAAGTTCTATCAGGATATCTTTGCTCAGGGCGGAAAGGCCGAGCAGCGCAGGTTCGAGCTGCTGACTCCGATTTACGACAAGATCAACCGGGCAATCGAAATTCTGGGGAAGCGCGACAACTATACGATGATCTTCAACGCCCAGGGCCTGCTTTACGCCAAACAGGAACTCGACTTGACCGATGAGGTGGTCAAAATCCTCAAAGCGGGCGTGGAAGTGACTCCAGCCGGAGGAACTCCAAAAAGGTAGGTTTACCTAAAAAATGCTTCCCATATGAGACTTTTATTAGTATTTTTAACAGTTCCATTTTTTATGGCAGCTAATCTCACGGCCCAGCAGATCAAGCTGGGTTTCGTCGAGCAGGATAAGATAATCGAGAAGTTGCCGGCGCGGGCGGAATTGCAGAAAGTACTCGATCAGGAAACCGCCCTCTGGGACAAAAAGTTCCAGGATAAGCAGCAGGAACTCAAGATATTTCTGGATTCGCTGAAGGCGGCCACCGACACGCTGACCGCCGCCCGGACCGAATTGATCAAGGCAGACTCACTGGCCCGGACGGTGGGTTCGAAAACTGGCGAGGAGGCCCGGAAAAACACGGCCGGAGGCGAAGGGGAGCCGAGAGATACGCTTAAGCTGGCCGCCGCGGTGTCCAGACTCGAAACGTCGCTCGAAAAGAAAAAGAAAGAGGTGGTCGCTTTCTACCACGAGATTTATGGCAACACCGGAGTATTGAAGCGGCGAAACGCCGAGCTTACACAGTCGATCCTCGAAAGAGTCGACCTCTCGCTTTCCGAAGTCTGCGAATCGCTGCAGATGCTGATGGTTTTCGATTCCTCGATACTGTTGTACGTCGACCAGGACAATAATTACACTAAACAGGTAATGGAAGCGCTCCATATCGAAACCGAAGGCGCGCGATAACATCCAGGGGTTTCAAGTTGCCTAAATACAGTTTAGGGGAAATTGCAGAAAAAATCAACGGCCGGGTCAAAGGCGACCCGAACGTGATCATTACCGGCGTGGCCGGCCTGGAAGAGGCGAAGGTAGGGGAGATTTCGTTCGTCGCCAACCGCAAGTACTACAACCGGGTCGCCACCACCAGGGCCACTGCGGTGATCGTAGGCGAAGGGAACGGCGCTGTGCCGGACAACAAGAACTATCTTGTGGTCACTAATCCCTACCTCAGTTTCCTGTTCACCGTGGAGCTGTTCCATCCGCAGAAAGACAGCTTTGCGCCCAGTATTCACCCGACCGCCGTGGTGGACCCGACCGCCGAGATCGGGGAGCGCGTCTACATCGGACCGCTGGCGGTAGTCGGCGCCGGCAGCCGGATCGGCAACGATGTTATCCTGCAGGGACGCAGCTATGTCGGTGAACGGGCCGTAATCGGAGACAAGACCCGCGTGATGCCCGGCGCGATCGTGCTGAACGACGTGCAGGTGGGTAAGCGCTGCCTGCTGCAGAGCGGTAGTGTGCTGGGTGGTGACGGGTTCGGCTTTGTCTGCGACAACCGGGGCGTACAACAGAAAATCCCGCAGGTGAGCGGGCTGATAGTGGGCGACGATGTGGAAATCGGCGCCAACACCACTATCGACCGCGGGACGCTTTCACCCACCAGGATCGGCAACGGCGTCAAGTGCGATAACCTCGTACACATCGCCCACAACGTGGAAATCGGCGACAACACGCTGGTGGTCGCCCAGGTCGGTATTTCGGGCTCGACCAAAGTGGGCAGTTCGGTGATTCTGGCCGGCCAGGCCGGAATCGGCGGCCATCTGAATATCGGCGACAAGGTGAAGGTGGGAGCCCAGGCCGGAGTGACCAAGTCGGTACCGGCCGGCATCGAGATTTCCGGCTATCCGGCCCGGCCGCACAGCGAGGCGCTCAGATCGCAGGCCTCCATGTCGCGCCTGCCCAAACTGTTCAAGCAGATCAAGGAGCTGTTGTCCAGGGTCGAAGCGCTGGAAGACAAGCTGGGGTGAGGCGGGGTTGATGTGGACAGTCGGAGCTTTCACCGGGAACAGCCCCGGCCGCAAGGCAGAACATCAAGTTGAAATTACAGAAGAAGGGTATGGATTAAATAATGAGGCAGAAAACCATTGCCCGCCCGGCCAGCTTTTCGGGTATCGGTCTGCATACCGGGGAGGTAGTGCATGTCACGCTCAAGCCAGCCGAGGAAAACACGGGCGTGATTTTCGAGAGGACCGATATCGCTTCGCGGCCCCGCATCCCGGCTCTGGTGGATTACGTGGACAGCGTGTTGCGCGGTACCACGATCGGTAAGGGCGGAGTGAAGATTCACACGGTCGAACACCTGCTGGCGGCCCTGGCCGGCACCGGGCTGGACAACGTGCTGGTGGAGATCGAGGGGGGCGAAATCCCGGCGTGCGACGGCAGTTCGAACCCGATCGTGCAGGCCATCCTCAAGGCCGGCCTGGTGGAGCAGAGAGCCGAACGCAAGGAAGCCGTGCTCACCGTCCCGCTCAGCTACGAAGAGGACGGCGTCCATTTTCTCGTCCTGCCCAACGACAGGCTGAAAATCAGCTTCCATATCGAATATCAGAATCCGTTGGTCGGCTGCCAGTTCGAATCCATCGATATCAATTCCGAAACATTCCGCAAGTATATCGCGCAGGCCCGTACATTTGCCTTCCTGGACGAAGTGGAGGAGCTGAAGAGCCACGGCCTGATCAAGGGCGGCAGCCTGGAAAACGCGGTGGTGTTCGGTGAGGACAGGATGCTGAATCCCGATCCGCTCCGCTCGGACAAGGAACCGGTCCGCCATAAGATTCTCGACCTGCTGGGCGACATCCAGCTGCTGGGAATGCCCATGCGCGCCCACATTATCAGCTTCAAAAGCGGCCACGCCTCGAACGTCAACCTGGTGCGCAAGATCCGGGAACACCTCGAAAACAACGGCGGGCATATCAAGACCGGCCGGGAGCGCAGGCGGAAAGCCGGGGAAGCCGAGGTAAAAGTTTCCGCCCGCCGGATCGTGATGGGAATCAACCAGATCATGAACAAGATCCCGCACCGCTATCCGTTTCTGATGGTCGACCGGATCGCCGAATTCGAGGCGGAAAAGCGGGTGGTTGGGATCAAGAACGTCTCCATGAACGAATGGTTTTTTCAGGGCCACTTTCCCGGCCACCCGATTATGCCGGGTGTGCTGATCGTGGAGGCGATGGGCCAGACCGGCGGGCTGCTCCTGATGAACAGCGTGCCCGAGCCGGAGAACAAGGTGGTCTACTTCATGAGCCTGGATAAAATCAAGTTCCGCAAGCCGGTCTTCCCGGGCGATCAGTTGCGGATGGTGCTGGAAATGGTCAAGTTCAGGCACAAAATCTGCAAAATGAAGGGCTGCGGCTACGTGGATGGAGAACTGGTGGCCGAGGCGGAGATGACCGCCATGGTCATGGACAGGGACCGTCTGCCCGAACAGAACGTTTGAACGGGAAGCGTGGCCGCCTGAGTCGGATGAACAGGCCGGAGGTATATCAGGCAAGAAAGAAGGTATCTTGAATTGGCGATTCACTCCACCGCGATTATCGACAAGAGCGCGGAGCTGGCGGAAGAAGTGGAAGTCGGACCGTATACGATTATCGGCCCTAACGTCAGGATCGGCTCCGGGACTCGAATCGGTCCCCACGTAATGATCGAAAAAAACACAATTATCGGCCGTGACTGCAAGATCTGGAAAAGCGCCTCGCTGGGCGCGGACAGCCAGGACCTTAAGTTCAAGGACCAGATCACCTATCTCCAGATCGGCGACCGCACCATGATCCGTGAGTTCGCTACCCTCAACCGGGCTACCACCGAGGGCGGCACCACACGCGTGGGCGACGACTGTTTCCTGATGGCCTATACCCACGTGGCCCACGACTGTGTGCTGGGCAACAACGTGATCCTCTCCAACGCGGTCAACATGGCCGGGCACGTCACCATCGGCGACCACGCTACCGTGAGCGGGGTCACCTGTATCCACCAGTTCGTCCAAGTGGGTCCCTACAGCTTCATCGGCGGGGGCAGCCGGGTACCCAAGGATGTGCCGCCTTACATCATGGCGGTGGGAAACCCGATCATGCTCAACGGGCTCAACACCGTGGGCCTTCAGCGCAAGGGATTCAGCGAGGAGGTAAGGCAGGAGCTGAAGCGCGCCTACAAGATTTTCTTCCGCAGCCAGTATAATATCAGCCAGGCGCTCGAACACGCCCGCACCGAACTCAAACAGTTGCCTGAAATCAAATTGTTCTGTGATTTTATCGCCCGTAGCGAACGGGGCGTGATCATCTGAGTCGTCAGACCGCATTGGCGCCGATGTATCGACTTTACCTGCTCTTCGCCATAATCTATCTGGTGGAGGGGGTCACCGAAGTCCCCTTCATCCTTAACGTTTACCTACGCAATGTCCTCCATCTCGAACCCTCCCAGATCGGCCAGATTCTTTTTCTCGGCGGTCTCTGGTTCATTATCCTCAAGCCCCTGATCGGTCTGGCGGCCAACTTCTGGCGCGGTTTCAACCGCCGGGCCGTTTTCATCTTCGGGCTGCTCGCCTCGGCCGGCGGCTGGGCGGTTATTGCCGGCGCCCAGAGTCAGATGCTGCTCACCCTGGGCGTGAGCCTTAAGGTAGTGGCCATTGCCTGCCTGGACGTGCTGATCGATGGCATGATTGTCGAGGTGAGCACGAAACGTAACCGCAGCTTCATCCAGAGCCTGGTTTACGGCTGCCGTTTCGGGGGCGGCATGCTCTGCTCGATCCTGGCCGGCGCCCGGATCGACCTGGGGGCGGCGGCGTTCGTCCAGATCTATTACATTTTTTCCGTGCTGAGCCTGGCGGCGCTGGTTCCGGTATTGATCTACCGCAACGTAGAACCGGCCGGGAACGCGGGCGGAGAGCTCGCAACCGGTCCCGCCGAAAGAGTGTCTTTCGACGAAAAATTCAGCCAGCTCGTCAACCCGGCATTCGGCTGGCTCCTGGTGCTGATGTTTCTTTTCGCCGTGGGCGTGGATACCTCCACCTACTACGAGCCGATCCTCCAGCAACGTTTCAGCGGCGAATTCCTCGGCCGGATCACTGCCGTCTATTATCTCGGCATCATGGCTGGGATTCTGACCTTTCCGCTGTTGCGGTTGAAGATGGGGATTAAAATTATGTTCATCCTCTCCCTGGTCGGCTGGTCCCTGGCGGAGATTTCCTGCCTGGCGATAGCGGAGTGGAATGGGGCGCTGATCTATTTCTGTGCGGGATTTTTCAACGCTTATACCAGTATCGTGCTCCTGACCGTGGCCGCGGCGATGTGCAAGATCAGGGGGATCGAAACTTTCGCTTTCGCGGTGGCGGTGACCGTGAAAAATCTGATGGACAATTCTAAAATCTTGACCGGTGGCTATGTGATGGAGTGGGCGGGGCTTACCTGGTTGTTCGTGATCTCCAGCCTCTGCGGATTCCTGCCATTTCTGATCCTGCACAAAATCGATTTCAGCGACGTCTGACCGTGATTTCGATGGTCAAATTATTCCTTAGAATCAAACTTAACTCAGAGAATGTGAATTCTTAAGAATACTCGAAATGTTGCATAGGCATACGTTTTAACCTTGAACACTGACTTCATATCCTTCGAAGACAGAGGACGCTGTGGAAAATCCTTTGAATTCATCCATTTGTGCCTGATAATATCCGCTCTGTTCATTGTCATAAGCATCATTTTTGCTGTCCCACAGACTTAAGGAAATAGTTTTACCTGTTTTATGATCGGTCAGGAGATAGATCGCTCTGAATCCCTTGTGTATTTTAACCGCAGTAACAACTTTCGTCTCAAAAGTCTTAATAGCATCGTTCAGCGTCTCGATTTTCTGTTGAGATGTGATCAAAAGTGCAAACATGGTAGATCTCCTTTTTATTCCAAATATACACCACTCCCCCAGGTTAAGCTGATACGCGGGCAGATGAGATAAGTGCTTGAGTCTGAGATCAGTCTTCTGGGGGTGGGCCCTGCAAGTGTGCCGAAATTCTATTCTCTTAAATAATCCTAAGACTATTTTACTGTAAAGTCAAATTCGTATCTGAGAGCAAGAGGGCGAGAATTTCTACACAATTCTGCAATAATGGCTTCAATTTCTCAATCTGAAGCAGTCTTTGTTCTTTTAAACGTTTAATGAAATGTGGGGGGCCGACGGGATTATTTTAGGAATTTTACGATGAAGATGCCAGATGGAATATTCGAGCAAATCAGACTGATTGCGGCTTTGAAGCTGAATATATAAAGATTCCGAAGCAATCACGGGAATAACAGGCTTCTATAAATAAATCAGATCCCAGAAACTCTCCTTGGTTGTATTCCTACTCTTTTTTCGTCTCTTTCCTGGCGGCCGCCCTGGCGGAGTGGTCCCGGCCCAGGTAGTAATTTATCCAGGAAGAAGTGTCTTTCAGGTCGGCGTTGCGGTAGACCGGCTCGGCGTCCCGGATCTTGTCCAGCTCGCCGTCCCGGTCCAGCCGCTTGACCACCCGCTTCCAGTAGCATTTCCGGTCGCCCCGTTCGCAGATTCCCTGGAAGCTGCCCCCGCAGGGGCCGTTGCGCAGGTACTTGGGGCAGCCCGATTCCGGGCAGAGGAAAGCCAGCTCGGCCAGGCTGCAGTCGCCGCAGCCCTCGCAGCTGTTGACCAGGAACTTGACCGCCTTTTCCACCTTGTTGAACACCTCGCTGGCCTGTTCGGACTTGTCCACACAGCTGCACACCCCCCTGGCGATCCTGAATCCGGCAGTGCCGGGTTCGAAGAAGGTGCGGTGCACGTACTTCATCAGCTCGAACTCGACCCGCGGGCCCAGTTGCTTGCGGTCGCCGGAGCCGGAGGGCAGGTCGCTGGCCAATCCGGTTTCGGGATCAGCCTTGAAGTAGTAGTACTCGTTGTCCTGCGGGTAGAGGATGTCCTTGACGAAGCTTTTCCAGTCGCCGGCCGCCTGTTCGGCAAGATCGATAACTTTCCGCATGTCCTCGAAGCTCAGCCCGAACCCGCCGATGTGCGCGCCGCGGTAACCCAGGCCCCTCAGGACCGCCACCTGCCGGCCGGCGAATTCGAGGAAGGCGGCCTTTCCTTTGTCCGGGGACTCCGCCTGCCGGTTGACCCACTCCAGCATCCGGTCGGTGACCACGCAGCCGGGCACTTGGTTCTGGTTCATCACCCGGGAGACGATACGGTGCGGGACGTAGACGTTGCCGATCAGGGGAACGGCCAGGCCGGCGGCTTTCACGAAACGCAGCAGCTCATCGAACTTGCGCATGTCGTAACCGAGCTGGGTGATGATAAAGGCCGCGCCGTTTCCGACCTTTTTTTCGAGCTTGAGGTACTGGCCCAGCAGTTCGTGGCGGTCCTGCTTGAACGGACTGACACTCGCCCCGATAAAGAAGTTGGTGGGCTCCAGGGTCTGGAACTTGCCTGGCTTGGCAAGCGGTATCTCCAGGCCCCGGTTCATTTCGGCCAGCATCTTCACCAGGCCCACCGAATCGATGTCGAACGAGGGCCGGGCCACGCCCTGGAAACCATCCACCGGGTAGTCGCCGGTCAGGGCCAGCACGTTTTCGATGCCCATCCGGTTGAGCTGGAAGGCGCGGCTTTCCAGGCCGTTACGGTTAAGGTCCTTGCAGGTCAGGTGTACCAGCGGACTCATCCCGCGGTACAGGATGTCCAGGCCCAGCACGTCCGGAGCCAGGCGCGGATTGCCCCCGGGATTGTCGGTCAGGCTCAAGGCGTCGATTTTGCCGTAAGCCAGCGCTTTCTCGGAAAGGGCGATCAGCTCCGCGAAATCCTTGCGCATCAGGCCGCGCGTGGGTACCAGCTCCACGCTGATCGCGAACTGGTCGGCTTTTTCGAGCTTTTCCCTGAACCTGTTTTCCATTTTTCACGGGATCCAGTCGGTGAAAAGAGAATGCGCAATCAAACTTTCTTAGAGAAACGTCGATGTCCGGTTGCCGGTTACGCTGGCCGCGAGTCCTCCGGAGTTCGTTGACAGGGAAAGGCCAGGGGCATATAATAACAAAAATCAACCGGAGATACAAAGGATTTCGCAACTGATGGATTCGCCGAACTTCTTCTGCGATCTTCACATACATACAGTCGCCTCCGATGGCGGGTATACCGCCGGGGAGGTGGTGGACCTGGCGGTCGGCCGTAGGATGCAAGTGATCGCGGTCACCGACCACGACAGCGCGGCCTCCAACCGTAAGGCAGTCGAGGCTGGAGAGAAAGCCGGGCTGAGGGTGATCCCGGGGATCGAGCTGACCACGAGCGAGCGCCGCCACGTCCTGGGTTATTTCCTCCAGACGGACGATTGCGAGCTCTACCGTTACCTGGAGACTCTGCGCAAGCTCTCACGGGCGCACATGTGCGGTGTGCTGGAGAGGCTGCGGCCGCGGGGGATCACGGTTTCGGAGCAGGAGCTGGCCGAGCGCAGCGGCGAGGGCATCTCCAACATGAGCCACCTGCTGGACCTCCTGCATCGCCGCGGCGACCTGACCGCCGGACAGTTCGACAGCCAGGAGGCCCTGGAACTGTTCGGCGACCCGGATTACATGGTCAATTTCTTCCGCGAGTTCGCGGCCACGCGGCCGTTTACCGATACCGCCGGCGCCCTCCGGATGATCCGCGGAGCCGGGGGAGTGCCGGTCTGGGCGCATCCCTTCCAGTTCGGGGATGTGGAGGAGGCCGAGCTCGAAAAGCTGGTAGCTCTGGGCCTGGCCGGCCTGGAAGTCATCACGCCCAAACACGATCCGGCCCAGCGGGAAAAGCTCGCCCAGCTCTGCCGGGACTACGGCCTGGTGCCCACCGGCGGCACCGATTACCACGGCCGGTATTTTCAATCAATCGAGAAGGGGCGGCAGATCGGCACCTGCGGAGTCGGCCCGGAGGTAGTCGAACAGCTCGAACAGCGCCGCACCGGTTGAACCCTTCTCCGCCGGATGACCCATGCCAGCCAACCTGACACCTCAGTACCTTGCCGCCGAAAAGGCGTTCAAGGAAGCCAGAACCATCGAAGAAAAGATCGCCTGCCTGGAAGAAATGCTCCGGGTGATCCCCAAGCACAAGGGCACGAACCACCTTCAGGGAGACCTGCGCAGGCGGCTGTCGAGGCTGAAAGAGCAGGAGCAACACGAGGCGGCCGCCTCCCGCAAGGGGCATTCCTACCGGATCAGTAAGGAGGGGGCGGGCCAGGTGGCCCTGGCCGGCCTGCCCAACACCGGCAAATCGGCCCTGGTTAACCGACTTACCAATGCCACCCAGGAAGTGGCCCCTTACCCGTTCACCACCCGCGCACCCCAGGCGGCGATGATGCCCTGGCGGGACGTCCGGGTGCAGCTGGTGGACCTGCCGCCGGTTTCCCTGGAATTCGAGGAGCACTGGGTGGTGGACCTGCTCAAAGCCGCCGACTCGGTCGTGGCCGTGGTGGATATTACCGCCGACCCGATCGGCCAGCTCGAATTCACCCTGGCGCACCTGCGGGAGCGAAAGCTTCTGGCCGGACGTGCCGGGGAGGTCCCGGAGCAGGAACAGGTGCCCGGAGCTGTCTACCGGCCGTTGATTGTGGTCTGCAACAAAGTGGACGGCGAGGTGGAAAAGGAGGATTTCGAGGTTTTCCGGGAGCTGGTGGACCCTGAACAGGAAATCCTGCCCGTGTCCGCGGAAACCGGCTACGGCATCGAGCCGTTCCGGGACAAGCTCTGGGAAATGCTGCGGGTTATCCGGGTATATTCCAAGGCGCCCGGCCATCAGCCCGACCTGGCCGAACCCTTTGTGCTGCCCGCCGGCAGCACGGTGCTGGACTTCGCCCGGACGGTACACCGGGAGCTGGCCGAACAGTTCAAGTCCGCCCGCATCTGGAGCGAAAGCAAATACGAGGGTCAGATGGTCCACCGGGATGAAGTACTGTCCGACGGCGACGTTCTCGAACTGCATCACTGAGGCTCTGTCTGATGGCGAAAAGAAACGCTCCGGTTATCGGTATCGTGGGCGGGGTGGGGCCCTACGCCGGGCTCGACCTCAACCGCAAGATTTTCGACAACACCCTGACCGACGGCAATGACCAGGACCACCTCGAAGTCCTGCTCTATTCCACCGGCGGCCGGGTCGCCGACCGGACCGGCTGGCTGTTGCAGGGGGAGGGAGAGGATCCGGCCACAGGTCTCCTGCACGCTCTGGAAGCCCTCGAACGGGCCGGGGCCACGGTCGCGGCCATCGCCTGCAACACCGCCCACAGCGAAAAGATTATTACTCCGGTCAAGCAGGCCTTGGCCGCCCGGGGGGCCGGGATCGAGCTGGTGGACATGATCGAAGAAACCGGGGCCTACCTCCGCAGGCTTTTCGCCGCCACCGGCTTGTCTTCAGTCAGGGTGGGGCTGTTGGCCACCGAGGGCACGATCCGGACCGGAGTCTACGATAAGCTGCGCCGGTCGGAATTCGGCGAGATAGACCTGCTGCTGCCGCAGGAGAAAGTGACCGGACTGGTGCACCGGGCGATATACGACCGCGACTGGGGGATCAAGGCCCGCTCCAACCCGGTCACCGCCAGGGCCCGCACCGACTGCCTGGCGGCGGTGAACAGCCTGGCGGCCGGGGGCGCGGCCGCGGTCATTCTGGGCTGCACCGAACTCCCTCTCGCCTTGCCGGAACCCAGAATCGGGGAAGTCCTGCTGATCAATCCGGCGGAGGTGACCGCCCGCGCGCTGGTCGCCAGAGCAGCCCCGGACAAGCTGAAACCGCAGCCAATCCAGGCCGGCTGAAAGTCTGAGGCCGCCTTCCCGGAATTAATCCGTTTTACCTGTACCGACAGTCTCCACTTGATTTTAGGAATGGGCGATTCTATTATAAATTAACGAGTTTCGCCATTTATTGCCGGCAGCCGAAACCCGCTTCCGTTCCCCCTCACCTTTTCCCCCCGCTGGAGGCGACCGTCGATGGAAAAAGGCCTTGCAGTCAGAAAGCCGGCCGTTGCCGGTACATTTTACCCTGCAGATACCGGAGAGCTCAAGGCGGATATCAAGTCCTACCTGGCGCAGGTTATGGTGGACCGGTCTGATAAAGACATCGTGGCGCTGGTGGCGCCGCACGCCGGCTACATGTACTCGGGCCCGGTGGCGGCCCATGCCTATCGGCAGGTCCAGGGAAAAGCCTATGAATCGGTGGTGGTGATTTCACCATCGCACCGGGAGTCATTCGACTTCAGCAGCATTTTCAACGGCAATGCCTATGAAACTCCCCTGGGCAGCGTGCCGGTGGATCATTCTCTGGTGGAGGAGCTGATCGAGGCCGGGGAAAAGAGTGTCAAGGCCAGCAGCGAAGGTCACCTGCACAGCGAGGAGCACGCCCTGGAGGTGCACATCCCGTTCCTGCAGACCGTGCTCGGGGAATTCAAGCTCGTTCCGATCGTGATGGGCAGCCAGAGCCGCAGCTCCTGCCGGGAGCTCGGCCGGGCCCTCGCCCGGGTGCTCGCCGGCCGCAACGCGCTGGTGGTGGCTTCCACCGACCTGAGCCACTTCCACGACCAGAACTTCGCCGGCTCGCTCGACAAAATAGTGATCGGCCACATCGGCGCATTCGACCCGGACGGCCTGCTGGACGACATCGAGGCGCACAAGTGCGAGGCCTGCGGCGCGGGGCCGGTGGCCGCGGCGATGTACGCCGCCAGGGAAATGGGTGCAACCAGAGCGGAAAACCTGTATTACGCCACCAGCGGCGATATTTCCGGAAACTATACCCGGGTGGTGGGTTATACGGCCGGGATTATCTACCGCTGAAGGTGAACATCGAAAGAGTGGGTATGGATGAGGCGACGAAGATTTATCGGCGCCGGAGCCGCCTGGCTGGCCTCCGGCGTCTTTGCAGGCGCGAGAGGGGCGAAGGAAGCGACGGGCGGGAAATCGCGCGTATTTATAGTGCGGGACCCGGCCTACGATAAGATCGGCCGGCCTCCGGACGTCCAGGCGGCCGGCGCTATGCTGGAGAGGCTGGTCCGCGAGCTGACCGGCACTGCCAGCCGGGCGGAGGCCTGGAAGAAAATCCTGGGCAATGCCCGTACCGTGGGCCTCAAGCCCAACTGCCTGGCCGGCCGGGGCGTAGCCAGCTCCCCTCAGTTCGTCGATGCGCTCTGCCGCCAGATCGTAGACAGCGTCCCGGCGGTCGGCCGGATAATCGTCTGGGAGCGCTCCGACCGCGACCTCAGCGCCGCCGGCTTCGAAATAACCACCTCCGGCCGGGTGCAGTGCATGGGTAACGACCGGGCGGGTTATACCCGCGACCTGGTGGTGGAAGGCACGGTAGGCAGCCTGGTGTCCAGCGTGGTGGCGGACAGTGCCGACGTGCTGATTAACCTGCCGGTGCTGAAAGACCACGGCATTGTCGGGCTGTCGGTGGGGATGAAGAACTACTACGGCGCGGTGCACAATCCCAACAAGTACCATCTCAACCGCGGCGATCCCTACGTGGCCGACCTCAACCGGATGTTGCTTATCCGGCAGAAGAACGTGCTTACGATCGTGGAGGCCTTTACCGCCCAGTACGAGGGCGGGCCGCCGTTCAAGCCGCAGTGGAGCTGGCCGGCCGGCCTGCTGCTCGCCTCCACCGATCCGGTGGCCCTTGACCGCGTGGGCTGGCGGATGATCGAGCAGAAGCGGGCGGAGGCGGGGATGGGGAGCCTGAAAGAGGCGGGCCGGGAGCCGACCTACATTATGACGGCAGCAGATAATAATCACCGGCTCGGCCGGGCCGACTTGACCGCAATCGAGGAGGTGGCCTGCTAAAAGGAGGAACTGCAATGATAACCGCGACCGGACACTTTGCCGGTGGACTGTTTGTCATCCTGACTGCGCTGTTCCTGTTGCCGAACTTTATTTTCGCCCACTGCGATACCATGGACGGCCCGGTTGTGGCCGCGGCCAGGATCGCCCTGGAAAAAGGCGACGTCACTCCGGTGCTCAAGTGGATACGCGAAGCGGACGAACAGGAAATCCGGGAAGCTTTCGCCAGGACGCTCGCGGTGCGCAAGGGAGGCCCGGAAGCCCGGAAAATGGCGGACATGTATTTCTTCGAAACCCTGATGCGGGTGCACCGCGCCGGGGAAGGCGCGCCATACACCGGGATCAAGCCGGCAGGCTATCCCGTGGAGCGGGAGATAGTGGAAGCGGACCGGGCGCTCGATGCCGGCAGAGTGGACGAGCTGGTGAAAATGCTGGCCGCGGAGGTGGAACAGGGAATCCGCAGCCGGTTTACCAAAGTTTTAGAGGTAAAAAAGCACGCGGAGGAGAGTGTGGCCCAAGGCCGTGAATTCGTCGCGGCCTACGTGGATTACGTGCATTTCGTCGAGGGGCTGCACGGCCAGTTGTCCGGCGCGGCAGGTCACGAGCACGGCCAGGAGGGCGGGGGCGGGGCGCATCACGAGCATTGACTGAGCTGATTATTCTCGAATAGGCAACAGGGCGGAAGAAATTCCACTCAATCGCTTTAGGGAGGCCTTTTGGCCTATAGCCGTCGAGACTTTTTCTGCCGGGGAGCGTGCCTGGCTACCCTGGCGCTGACGAGCCAGGCTCGCGGCCAGACAGCGGCCGTGCGCCGGCCCGGGGACACCATTCCACCGGTGGAAGCCCAGTGGTGGCAGGCCCAGGATGCCGGCCGCATTGAATGCCAGCTCTGCCCCAAAAAATGCCGGGTGGATGACCTCGAGCGCGGCTACTGCGGCGTGCGCGAAAACCGCGGCGGCACCTACTACACCCATGTCTACGCCGCTCCCTGTTCGGCCAACACCGACCCAATCGAAAAAAAGCCGCTGTTCCATTTCCTGCCAGGGTCCCGGGCCTTTTCCATCGCCACCGCCGGCTGCAACATGGATTGCGCCTTCTGCCAGAACTGGGAGATCAGCCAGGTGCGGCCCGAGCAGGTGGAGGCCTGGTATCTGCCCCCCGAATCGGTGGCGGAGTACGCAGTGCAGAGCAGCGCCCCGGTGGTGGCCTATACCTACACCGAACCGGTGGTGTTCTGGGAATATATGTATGATAGCTCGGTGGCCTGCCGGGCCCGGGGAGTGCGCAGCGTGATGGTCTCCAACGGCTACATCCTGGAAGAGCCGCTGCGCAAGCTGTGCAAGGTGCTGGACGCGATCAAGATCGACCTGAAGAGCTTCCGGGAGAAGTACTACCGGGAGGTCTGCGCCGGGGAGCTGAAGCCGGTGCTGGATGCGATCAAGATCGTCAAGAGCGAGGGCGTGTGGCTGGAGATCGTCTACCTGATGGTGCCCACCCTCAATGATGACCCGGCGGAGCTGGACGAGCTCTGCGCCTGGATCGCCCAGACCCTCGGCCCCGACGTCCCGGTCCACTTCACCCGCTTCCATCCCCAGTACCGCCTGCAGAACCTGCCGGTGACACCTATCGCCCGGCTGGAAAAGGCCCTGGAGATTGCCTCCGGCTACGGCCTGCATTACGTTTATGCCGGAAACGTGACCGGCCATCCCAGCGAATCCACCCGCTGCCCGAAGTGCAAGGCGGTGGTGGTGAAGAGGATTGGCTACCAGGTCCTGGAGAACAAGATTTCCGCCGGTAAGTGCAGCGCCTGCCATACACCTATTGCCGGAATCTGGTCATGAAATTACTCTCTTACCCTCCCTTGGCCGTCTTATTCGTGCCGCTTGTTCTTTCCCTGAGCGTTTTTTGTGCTCCGGCCGTGGGCCAGGACCGTGCGCCGGCCGTGGCCGGGTCTTTTTACCCGGCGGACTCCTCGGACCTGACCGCGATGGTCGAGGAGATGCTGGTCCACAGCAAAATCCTTTCGCCGCGGATCAGGCCCACCGGGCTCGTCTCTCCGCATGCCGGCTACGTCTATTCCGGGATGGTCGCCGCCGCCGGTTACAGGCAGCTCAAAGGCTATTCTTACAAGACAGTGGTGATCGTGGCTCCCAGCCACCGCGAATACTTCGAACACGCCGCGGTGCTCTGCAGCGGCTCCTATGCCACCCCCCTGGGCCGGGTGAAAATCAACGGCGAGCTGGCCCGCCGGATAGTCGAGGCCGGCGGCGGGGACGTCCAGTGCAGCTCGCACGGCCACCTGCAGGCGGGGGTGCCGATGGCCGAGCATGCGGTGGAAGTACAGATACCTTTCCTTCAGAAGGCGCTGGGCAACTTCACCCTGGTGCCGATCGTGATGGGCAGGCAGGACGGGGTGCTGAACCGGGTGCTTGGGGAGGCGCTGGCCAAGGCGATAGGCCCAACGGACAGCGTCCTGCTGGTGGCCAGCTCCGACCTGTCGCACTTCCACACTTATGCCGAGGCGAACCGGATCGATGGCGGTCTGGCCGGCTACGTGGGAGGATATGACACCGAGGGCCTGAACCGGGCGCTCGGCAGCGGCGAAGTCGAAGCCTGCGGCGGAGGACCGATCCTGGCGGTCATGGAAGCCTGCCGGAAGATCGGCGCCGCCGACGTCAAAATTCTGGCTCAGGCCAACTCGGGCGATTCCGGCGGCGAAAAGGACCGCGTGGTCGGCTACCTTTCGGCCCTGCTGTATAAACCCTCGGACGTTGAAAAACAAGCTCTTTACCCTTCAAACCCGGGTGGTACGATGCCTTTGACCGAAGAGGAAAAAAGCTATCTGTTAAGCCTGGCCCGCCAGACTATCGAAAACGTGGTGCGCGGGAAACAACTGCCAGTCCCGAAAGCGATTACGCCGGTGCTGGCCGAAAAGCGCGGCGCTTTCGTCACCATCAAGGAACGGGGACAGCTCAGGGGCTGCATCGGGATGATCGTGGGGACGAGGCCGCTGGTGGAGACGGTGAGCGAGATGGCGGTGGCGGCGGCCGCCCGCGACCCGCGCTTCAATCCGGTGACTGTCGATGAGCTGGCCCTGCTTGAAGTGGAAATCTCGGCCCTCAGCCCGATTACACCGGTTGGGGACGTGAGCCGGATCCAGGTCGGCCGCGATGGGTTGATTATCCGCCGCGGACAGTTTCAGGGATTGCTGCTGCCCCAGGTCGCCACCGAATACGGCTGGGACCGTGACACGTTCCTGGCCCAGACCTGCCGCAAGGCGGGCCTGCCGCCGGATGCCTGGAAATTGAAGGATACCGAAATATCCTCGTTCAGCGCCGAAGTATTCGGGGAAAAAGAAATGCACTGAAGATTTGGATTTTTGTATCCCGCCGGGAACCAGATGTGCAATATTGTGCACTCAATCTGGCAAACTGCACGAATCCGCGGAGTCCTTTTTTCTGCGGTAAATTCTGCATTCCGGCGGTAGATGCAGGTCGGTCGCGGATCGGTTGGAAAATAAGCTGAAATGGAATATATTTTGCAACAAAAAACGGATAAACGAGTATAAATAGAAAAAAGGAGGTCATCATGGGAAAGACAGCGGGTAAGCTGACAGCGGCCGTTTTTACGGTCTTATTTGTGCTCGCGCTGACAGCGGTCGATTCGTTTGCGGACAAGGTCAAGCAGAACGACGGCTACGATGTCAGGCTGAGTGCGTCGAACATCGAGCTGGTCTTCCCGGACGGCTCGGTGCTTTCCACTCCGCTGGATTTCGACGGCAAGAGCCTCGACAAGCTGACGGCTTCCGGCGGCATGGCGCAGGAGCTGCTCGATCAAGCCTACCAGCAGCTCGGCATGGTAAAACCTGCCTACCTGCCTAAAGCCTTTTCCTTGTCCCAGAACAGCCCGAACCCATTCAACCCGTCGACCACGATCAGCTACGCGATCCCGGAACAGACGGGCCAGCTGCAGGTGGTGCTCAACGTCTTCAACCTCCGCGGACAGATCGTCCGCATGCTGGTGGACCAGCCCCAGGCCGCGGGCGCTTACAACGTCAACTGGGACGGCACCGACAGCCAGGGCCGCCGGATTTCCAGCGGCGTCTACTTCTACCGTCTGCAGGCCGGCGATTTCGTTTCCACCCGGAAGATGGTTGTGCTGAAATAGCTTACAGACAGTAGAAAAAACGGTTCGAATAATTGAAAAGGCTTGATCCCGGCGCGGATCAAGCCTTTTTTTTCGGTCTTGCGGGTTCGCTCAGGAGAACCAGGCGCGCTCGCGTTCGAGTTTCCGGGTGAGGATGTCCTTGGCGACCTGGGCGTCGTCACGGACCTGCCAGTCGAACATGCCCACGTTGATAAAATCGGCCCCCAGGCTGAACGCCCTCAGGAAGCCGACTTTCGGCTGCAGCAGTCCCGCGCCCAGCACCTTGAAAGCGATCCACGGCTTCTTCACGCTCTTGAAATAGGCCGCGATCTGTTCGACCGGCTCGCTGTTGTAATCCTCGTTGTTGAATGTCTTGAAGTAGAAGTCGCAGCCGAGTTGTTGCTGTTCGGCGGTCCGGGTTACGTTGAGGTCGTGGCTGCCCACTCCGGCCGCCAGGCCGTTCTGCTTGATGAAGGCGATGGCTTTAGCCAGGAGGTCGAACTTGCCGTCCTTGTAGAAAGTATCGCCGATCCCGCCCTGCGGGAAAGCGCCCACCGCGCCGTTATCGACCGCCAGCTGGATGTTGCTGGTGAGGTCCTCCTCCCTGGGATAGGTCTGGGCGATCCACTGGATTTTTCCGCCGCGTTCCTTGCGGTAGCGGGTGAGCACGCGGACTATGTGCTCGTCGCAGCGCAGGATCGCCGTGTTGATTCCGTTCTGTTCGGCCAGGGTCAGGGTTTCGATGATCTTGTTATCCGTGAAATAGTGCGTCATCAGCTCCGATACGTAAATCAGGTCGCGGCTGTGAGCGAAGCCGCTGAACAGGTTGCCTCCGCAGATCAGGCGTGAGACTTCGAGGCTGCCGATCCGGCCTTTCGGCAGGCCGGTCACCGGCTCTTTCTGTTCGGCGGCGCCCCCCTCGGCCATTCGGCCCATCAGTATCTGGTGCTCCAGGCTCAGCCCGGCGGCTGCTCCCAGCAGGGAAGAACCGATGAAATTCCTGCGGTTCATTTTTCCGGCCATGGCCTTCCTCCCGTTCGGATGGATGTGCTGTTAGAGTCGATACGATCAGGCAAATCGGTCTGATTGTCTTGGGTGCCGGACTATTTATCCGGGATCAGGTAGTCGCCGGCATGGCACACCGAACAGTCGTTGTTGGTGTGGCAGAGCTGGCAGGCTTTGCCCCGGTCTTTCATCACCACTCCCACGTGCTCCACCATCCATTGTTTTTTCTTATGGTTCTGCGGTACGAGGTCCTCGTCGAGTTTGTGGCAGAGGTAGCAGTCGCGGTCCGCGGTTTTGCCGTTGTGGCAATCCAAGCAGGGAGCCATGCCGGGCAGGAGTCGGGCCGACTCGGCCGGAGAATCCGACAGCCTCGCGTGACAGACATTGCATTCCAGACCCATCGAGATGTGAACCCGGTGGTCGAACGTCGGGCTGTAGTCTGTCACCCTGGCGAAAGAGCCAGGCTCCCTCTGGTCGGTGTGGCAGCGCGAACAGGGATTCTTGTCATGGCAGCCCAGGCAATTGGCTTCAGGCTGCAATAAGTTGTCCGCGCCCTTCTCGCTCCCGGTGGCCGCTGGATGGCAGGCCGCGCAGCCGATCCCGGCCGAATCCACGTGCACCCGGTGAGAGAAAACCAGGTCGAGCCGGTTGCCGGACTCCGCCGGTTCAGCCTGTGAGAATAAAGTAGCGGGCAGGAAAAGCGAAGTCAATACTATTACCAGATATACAGTTACGCCCCTGCCGCCGTTTCCCGCCAATGGCCGATTTCTCCCGGATTAAGTTCGGCTGCCGGATATTCACGGATTACCACCTGAATGATAAAACGTTTGCAGAAGTTACAAGGATACATTTTTGTGAGATTAGTGATGTAATTGTCCCCTGTCGGGAAGGGGCTGCCGGGCGCGTCGGCTGCCGAGGTGGCTGAATGATGGTCGGCCTGGTTTTCGGATAATACGGATCGACTTGCAAGACTCTTGAATTCTCGCGCCGAATTTGATAATGTATTCTCCCTGTGGGACATCCCTGAAAGCTGTAGTCTCGCCAAATCCTGAAGAACCAGCTCCAGCCACAATCTGATTCATCTTGACCGGGAGCTCCGCCGCATTATCGAATAAGGCCATCTGTTGCTTGCAATACGGACAGGAACGGACTTGTATGAATCTGACGGACAGGCTTTTATCCAGCGGACAGCGGTAAAAGGAGATACGAATGGCCTTTGTCACAGCGATCAAAGAACGTGCCAAAAATATCTTCGCCGGGCACCGGCTGATCGCAGGCTTTATCGTCGGGATCCTCGCCGTCTGGACCGGAATGATCGGCATGAAAGACACCTCCACTGACCATTTCTGCGTCCTCTGCCACGTCCATCCGCAGGCCGATTCCACCTGGCTCCTGTCCACGCATTATAAGAACAAGAGCGGCGTCGTCGTCCATTGCGCCGAATGCCACCTGCCGCCGGCCGGCTGGCGGCACCTGAAGGAAAAGACCCGGCTGGGAGTCAGGGACGTTTTCGGCTTCGTATTCAAGGATACGGGCAAGATCGACTGGGAGGAAAGGTCGGCCCTCTACAACGCGGTGACTTATACTTTCGACAGCTCCTGCCTGCGCTGCCACGCCGACCTCTACAGCCTGGGCCTTTCGGACAAGGGAGTGGAAGCCCACCGCCACTACGAACAGACCAGGGACCAGATTTTCTGCATCAACTGCCACAAAAACGTGGGACATTTCAGGGAGGCACCGATCCTGGTTTCGGCGGATACGGCCGGGGCCAAGCCGCAGAGACGGCCCAAGCCTGCCCGGGAGGGCGGATTTGCCGGCTACACCGAAAAGATACCCGGCACGGACGTCACTTTCGAGATGGTGGCGATCCCCGGCGGCGCTTTCCGGATGGGCAGCCCGGCGGATGAGCCGTGCCGACGGCCGGACGAGGGGCCGGCGCACGAAGTGACGCTCAGTCCTTTTTGGATCGGGGAGACCGAAGTGACCTGGAACGAATACAAGGCCTATTTCGTCCAGAGAGGGGTGGCGGCCAGGACTGATTCCACCGTGGTCGACACCACAAGCCTGGAGGCCACCACCGGGCCCACTCCCAAGTACGGCTCCCAGGACATCGGCGGCTGGGCCGTGGCCTATTCGATGACCCATTACGCCGCCACCCGCTACTGCGAATGGCTGTTTGAAGTAACCGGTAAAAAGTACCGTCTGCCCACGGAAGCCGAATGGGAATACTGCGCCCGGGCGGGGACTGGCACGCCCTACTTTTTCCAGGGCGATCCGGCCAGGCTGACCGACAGGTCCCTGAAAAACCGGCTTTTGGGTACGGATGACTCGGAAATCAACCGTTACGTGTATTTTTTCCGCAACAGCGGACACGAGGTAAAGAATCCCTATACCAACGAACCCAATCCCTGGGGCTTGTACGACATGCTGGGCAACGTCCGGGAATTCTGCCGGGATTTTTATTCGGCGGATGCCTACTGGCAGGGCGACGGCGGTTCGGCTCCCGGGCTGAATCCGGGGGCGGTGGTCGATCCCCAGGGGCCGCCGGACGGCAGGGAGCACGTGGTCCGCGGCGGCTCCTACCTGAGCGACCCGGCCGATTGCCGGGCCGCCGCCCGTTGGCGGACTCATACGGACGAATGGCTGAGGACCGACCCTCACAAGCCCAAAAGCCGGTGGTGGTACTCCGACTGCATGGAAGTGGGATTCCGGGTGGTCAGGGAATTGGAGACGGACCAGGGAGGTGAGCCGGCTGCCTTGTCCCGATAATGCAAATACTCTTTCAAAATGCGTGTATATTTGATAATATTTAAACGAAGTGAATCGTTTCGCGAAAGAAAACTGACCGCACTGGATCGCGTTCTTCCGTTTGGAGGTGAGCCATGAGCAAGATTAACCGCAGAAGCTTTATCACCAGAACCGCTATCGGAGCCACCGGCGCCTCGGTGTTCCTGAGCTGTGAAGAAAAGGCTTTGATGGATAAGCCGGCGCAATTGTCGAAGGAGCCCCCGGTCAAGGGCCTGCAGACCGGCAAGATCGGCAGCCTGACCCTTACCCGGCTGATGTGCGGGGGCAACCTGATCTCTGGCTTCGCCCATGCCCGCGACCTGATCTATGCCTCCAGCCTGATCGTCGCCTACCACACCGATGACAAGATTCTCGACACCATCCAACTCTGCGAGGAAAACGGCATCAACACGGCGGTCCTGCGCTGCGATGAAAAAATAGCGGGCCTGCTGAAAAGATACCGCAAGGAAAGGGGCGGCAAAATCCAGTGGCTGGCTCAGACTTACCCCAAGCCGGGCGATCTGACCAGCAATATCCAGCTCGCTATCGATAACGGGGCGATCGGCGGGTTCGTCCAGGGCGGGATCAGCGACAAGCTGGTTACCGATGGCATGGTCGACACTCTCGGGGAAATAAACGCTTTCGTCAAGAAGAACAACCTGATTTCCGGATTCGGCGGCCATGCCCTGGAAGTGCCCAAGGCGGTCGAAGAAGCCGGGATCGACAACGATTTTTACATGAAGACCCTCCACACACACGGCTACTGGTCGGCCATGCCGGATGTCGAGGAGCACGACAACCTCTGGTGCACCACTCCGGCCGAAACCGTGGAATTCATGAAATCGGTAAACAAGCCCTGGCTGGCCTACAAGGTACTCGGCGCCGGGGCGATCCATCCACGCGAGGGGTTCCGCTACGCCTTCGAAAGCGGGGCGGATTTCGTGGTGGCCGGGATGTTTGATTTCCAGGTGCGGGAGGACGTGATCGTGGCCATGAACTTACTTTCCAAGAACATCGCCAGAGAGCGGGCCTGGAAGGCGTAGCCCAGGAGTAGCAATATTCATCCGTGATAAAGGCCTGCCCGGATGGGGCGGGCCTTTTATATTTGGCGTTCCGGGCAAATATGTTTAAAATGAATCTGTTAGCATTCGGTACAGGATGTCCGTGAATTATTTTCATAGCACATTCAGGCTCCGGTCTATGGTCTGAGGATTCGACGCACCGATTTTTCGATTTGCGGCAAATAAGCGAAAGGCAGGGACAAAATGCAACGTTTCGGATTCGTCTTTTTATTCATCGCCCTGACTGTTTCCACAGCCTCGGCGGATGATTTCAGCGCTGGACCAGTCAAAGTCGGCTGCGCCCAGATCCCCATGACCGACGACGTTCAAGTCAACCTGGAGAAAATCCTTTCCTACATCGCAAAAGCCGACTCCCAGGGAGTGCGAATCGTCCTCTTTCCGGAAACGGCGCTGTCCGGCTACCGGCCCTATCACTTCGAAAATAAGCCCCTGCCGGCCCGCGAAATCCTGGAAAAAGCCCTGGCAAAAGTCTGCGCCGAGGCCGCGGAAAAAAACATCAACGTCGTGGTCGGCACCACCGCGTACGCCGATAGCGGGGTCTATAACATAGTCTATTTCATCGACCAGACCGGGAAAATCATCGCCAGCCACGAAAAGACCCACGGCACCGGGAATAAAGATTACCTGGCCGGCCGGGAGGTAAGGACGTTCGAGACCGGCGGCTTGAAATTCGGCATGCAGGTCTGCTACGATGCCCGGTTCCCCGAGGCCTGGCGGATGCAGGCCCTAGCCGGGGCCAAAGTCATCTTCCACGTCTCTTTCGCCGCCGGCGGTGATGCCTGGAAAACACCGGTCTGGGAAGCCCACGTCCGCAGCCGGGCGGCGGAAAACGGAATCTGGGTGGTGTCCTGCAACACGTCCGGCCCGGTCCAAGCGGGCAAGAGCTACATTGTCGACCCGGACGGGCTGCTGGTCGCCGAAAGCAACCAGGAAAGGGAGGAGCTGATTACCGGAATTATTGACCTTTCCAGGAAAACCGGGGGGATTTTATACAGCCGGCGCAAGGATATCTACCGGCTGTTCCCCATCGAACCGGAAAGCGGGACAAAATAATAAACTGTTGAATTTCAATGCCTTGCTTATTCGGCGCTTTTCCGCGTCCTGAACGGTACAGGGTCAAGGGGCGGGCTTAGGTTATCTGCCGGGATAAATTTCCTGGAACCGTATTGCCGCAATGTTTTTATTAAATTTCAGCCCTGGAAACTGAATTCTGGATGCTCGCTCCAGAATCGCGATAAAGGAGGTGCGCATGTTTGAAGTCAACGATCTGCACGCGGTGCTGATCCACCGCAGGAGAGAGATGGAGATAGTCAACGGCTCGCCGGCCGGAAAAGCCCTCCCTCACCCGGCCGCGCGCGGTCCGCGGATTTTCGCCGATACGGCCGATATAAACGAGATCGCTCCGCTCTACGAGGCTGGGATTATCAATGGGGTGACCACCAATCCCACCCTGCTCAAGAAAGCCGGGGCCAAATCCTGGAAAGAAGCCAAGGCGATGCTGACGGCTATCCTGCGCCTGATGAAGCCCAATCCGGTCAGCCTCGAATTGACCGAAACCACGATTGCTGAAATGGTGGACCAGGCCCAGGAGCTTTACGCGCTGGGAGCCGAAAACGCGGTGATAAAGGTCGCAATCGGCGGCTACCCGGCCCTCGATCCGGCCAAGGACCCCTTTACCGGGCTGAAAGTGCTGCGCAAGCTCTGGGAGCGCGACATCCGGACCAATGCCACCCTGATTTTCAACTCGACCCAGGCCTTCTGGGCGGCCAATGCGGGCGCGACCTATGTCAGTCCTTTCATGGGCCGCTTGGCAGATTACATGTACAAGAACGACCAGCCGGAGCTGCCGGTCGGCAACTCGCTCTACTGGATCATCGACCACAAGAACTCCCAGGGCGACCAGCGTACGCACAATTCCGAATACGTGGCCGTGGGTGGGGCGCGCAAAGATTCGGGGATCAGGCTGATCCGCGAAATAGCGGCCATCTTCGCCAATTACGACATCCATTCGGAAATCCTGGCGGCCAGCGTGCGCAACGCGAGCCAGCTAACCGAGGTTTTCCTGGCCGGAGCCGATATCGTCACCGTGCCGGCGCAGATTCTCCGGACCGTGGCCGACCACCCTCTTTCCGATGCCGGCATGGTCAGTTTCGATAACGATGCCAAAGTGTTTGCAGGCTGATTTACTCCGCAGGGCATAAAATTGTTTGCATCCAAGCGCAAAGATTAGTTTTAGACTTCTTTTGGTGGCAAAAGAAGCAAAACCAGTTCTTTCATAACTGAAAGAACCAAAGGTTATTCCCGGCTTTCGAGTTTTCTGCTCCGCTTCCTGGAGGTCGCCTGCGCGAAAAGTCGCGCAATGGCCTGCCGGGTCTTCGGGCATATATCGAGGCTACGATGGAAATTGCGCGGCTGCTACACGCTCCAATTAGAGAATCACAAGGGTTCAGGGCATTTACAGCCTCTTATTCGACAATCTCGGAATCTGAAAAAGATATACTGTTTTAAACTCCCAGTAGTAAGAGGCAGAAACGGCAGGAAGGGCAGGTATCCCCGGCTTACCGACGGGAATGAGGCGCAATGAGGGACACGTTCGCGGCGTGACCTTAGGAATCGTGGACAACTCGACAAATGCTTACGGCTGGCTGTAGGAGAACTTCGTTTCACGCGAGCCGGCGGATTCGACAACGTAACGCTCGATCGGTTTGCGGCCGAGCGCTCCGAACATTTCCACCGTTACCCGGGTCCCCTCGACCGTGACCATGAAATATCCGGCCGCGTGGTTGGTTTTTCTGAAATACCGGATCCGGTCCTGATAAGTTCGCACCAGCTCCTGAAGCTGGCCGGCCCAGGGCGATTCACCGGCGGCGACGTTCTGGATCGTGTAGCTGGTGACAGGCGGCGAGGGTTGTGTCTCATCCAGCGGAATTTCCGAGTCCGGTATCATCTGAACAAGCTGTTTTCCCGCCTCGTTTTCGTAACCCACCACGCTGTAAACGTGTTCGTGGCCGCCGAAATAGATCCGGACGTTGTATTCGAGCAGAAGGTCCACGAACTCGCGCTGCTTTTGCGGATCGTAAACGTACCAGACGTCTCCGGAGCTGACCGGCCAGATCGTAGGATGCGCAATAACGAAGATGTGCTCCTTGTTCTTGTTCGCCTCCAGGTCTGCCTTGAGCCAATCCCACTGTTTATCCATGAGTTCGAAGATTCGTTTATCGTGGTCACCTCCCCGGCGGTCTGGAGGCTGAGCGTCGAGCAGAATGAAATGCGAGTTGCCGAAATCCACTGAAAAATGCCGGGCGGTGAGGTTCCGGCCGGTCTCCCGGGACATGAAAGGAAGAAAAGCCTCATCATAGGCTCGTTCCATCCCCTCGCCCGCGGCCTCGTGATTGCCCATCGCATTGAACAGCGGAACCGGCATCGCCACCGAATTATAATCCTCCAGGAAATGCCGGAACTGGATTGCCGGGTCGCTAACTCCGCCGTGCACTATGTCGCCGCAACTGAAAATGGCCACAGGCCTGGGCTGGAATATTTCCGCCTGCTTTTTCAACTCATTCATCAGGGGCAGGAAATTATTTTCGGATTGCCGGATCGTGCGCCGGGTCCTCGCATCCAGAGCGCTCGTGTCCGAATAATCGTCCGTTCTCGCGTAATGCAGATCATCCACGACGATGAAGCTGAATGGCTGCGGCAGCGGCTTTTGGCCACAGGCGGTAATGAACGCCAAAAGCAACAGGCTCCACAGCATCTGCCGTCTGCGCATGAAGATTCTCCCTGAGGAACGAACGTTGTCGGCGGTTGATCGGTCAGCCGGGTGGCCTGGTGTTCCCCGATCAGCGAATCAATCCCTGCCGGACTCGAGCCTGTCAGCTACCTCGTATACCGGCTCGCGGGAATACTGATGGCTGCTGACCAGCATTTCGCCGATCAGGCCGGTGGAGATGAGCTGGATGCCGCCCAGCATGAGGAAAATGGCGAACAGGAGCATCGGTACACGCCCGCCGATGTTGTGGTGGACCAGCCAGTAGCCGGTAAAATAGAGCCCGATCGCAAAGCCGGCGGCGCAGAGCAGGCTGCCGAGCGTGCCGAAAAAGTGCAGGGGGCTCCGGTTGTAGCGGTTGAGGAAGACCACGGTGAGCAGGTCGAGGTAACCCTTGATGAAGCGGCCGGCGCCGAACTTGCTGCGGCCGAAGCGGCGCGGATAATGGCGTACCTTGATTTCAGCCACCCGGTAGCCCTTCCAGAAGGCGAGCGCCGGCAGGTAGCGGTGCAGTTCGCCGTAGATTTTGAGTGACCGCGCCACTTCTCCCCGGTAGAGCTTGAATCCGCAGTTGAAATCGTGCAGCCGGAGTCCGCTGACCCAGGATGTGACCAGGTTGAAAAGCTTCGAGGGCAGGGTCTTGGAGAGCGGGTCCCGGCGCTGATGTTTCCAGCCGGAGACCAGATCGTATCCCTCAGCCAGCCGGTCGAGCATGGCCGGGATTTCCTGGGGATCGTCCTGCAGGTCGCTGTCCATGGTAAAGACCAGTTCGCCGCGGCTGGCGGCAAACCCGGCGGCCAGAGCGGCGCTCTTGCCGAAATTGCGTCTGAACCGGATCACCGCAACCCGTGAGTCCCGGTCGTGAAGCCCGGCCAGCACCTCGAACGAGCCATCCGTGCTGCCGTCATCGATAAAGACGATCTCGAACGAGCGGCCCAGGCCCTCAATCACCTCGCGCAGCTTTTCGTAAAGCGGCTCGAGAGACTCCCTTTCATTGAAGACCGGGATGACCACCGAAATGTCCGGCCCGGCCTGGGGTGTGGATTTCGGACTCATCAGACACTGCTTCTTTCGATGTAAAACCGCTGCAGGATCCCGACCGCCAGATAGCAGGTCAACAGGAACGATCCACCGTAGCTGAACAGGGGCAGGGGCAAGCCGGTAATCGGCATCAAGCCCACGGTCATACCCACGTTGATAATGATGTGGCCGAAAAGGAAGCAGGCGATCCCCACCGAGGCCAGGCTGGCGAAGCTCGTACCCGATACCCGCGCCAGCTCGATGATGTGGTTCAAGAGCAGAAAAAACAACAGCAATGACACCGCTACGCCCAGAAAGCCGAATTCTTCACCCACCAGTGGGAAGATGAAATCGGTATGCTGGGCCGGCAGGAAGGCCAGGTTTTTCTGTGTACCCTCGAGGTATCCCTTGCCCAGCAGGCCTCCGGAGCCGATCGCCACCTTGCTCTGGATAATCTGCCAGCCGGAACCCTGCGGATCGCGCTCCGGCTGGAAAAACACCAGTATCCGGTTCTGCTGGTAGAGTTTGAGCGAGTTCCAGAGCGGAGAAGTGAGGATGCCGGTGAGAAGATTGGCCAGGGTGAAAATGGCCGCATCCATCAGGTAAATCCGGTTGTAGAAGATCAGGATGCAGAGAAAGATGAAGAACAGCCCCCAGAGCGGCAGGCGCATTTGGCCCAGCAGGGTGACCAGGGCGAGGTAGAAACTTACTATCGGGCTGACCAGCAGCAGAAGGTAAATCAGGGGCAGGCCGGCCCAGAACAACATCCCGAAAAGGATGAAGCCGAACACTATCGAGGTGCCTAGGTCCGGCTGCAGCAGAACCAGTCCGGCCGGGACCAGAACGATCAACAGCGGAATGACCAGGTCTTTCAGCGAGTCGATGCGTTTCTTGCGGCCGGCGAGATAATTGGCCAGGGCCAGGATGGTAGCCAACTTGGCAAATTCGGCCGGCTGCACGTTGACGCCCGTGCCGGGAATCATGACCCAGCGCTCCACTCCCTTGCCGGTCACCAGCAGCACAACCAGAACTACCAGAGTCAGCCCATAACAGAAATAGGACGTCATCTCCAGTACCCGTGAGTTGAAAGCGCTCACCAAAAACAGGGCGACTAGCGAAATTGCCAGCCAGACCAGTTGCCGCTGGTAGTGGATTACCCCGCTGGCCCGCGTGGTCTGGATTTGATCGGCGCTGTAGATCATCAGGATACCGAACGCGGTCAGCAAAAAAACCAGGCCCAGCATGACCCAGTCGTATTTTCTGATCCAGATCATCGGTGAATCTCTCCAGCCGAACGTAAATCAGGGTGTAGAGCGAGTTCTTCCTGCTGTTCGGTCTGCCTGTACTCGATGTAGCGCAGGACCAGATCTCTGACCAAGCGCGCGGAGGAGGACCCGTGCAGGCCGTGTTCGACAACCACGCTTATCACGATCTCCGGAGCGTCAGCCGGGTAGATTCCGACGAACAGGGCGTGGTCTTCGCCGTGGGGGTTCTGCGAGGTGCCGGTCTTGCCGGCAAGCTGCTTTTCCTGACCCCAAAGGCGCGACCCGCGCGCGGTTCCCAACGGGCCATTGACCACGTCGGTGAGGGGAACGTGCAGAATTGCGATATTCTGCGGAGAAAAAACCGCATCCGGCATCCGGTAGCGTTCGGGCTCGCCCATCAGCAGATGGGGACGATAGCGCTTGCCATTGGTGCAGATCGAGGCGTACATCGCGGTCAGCTGAAGGGGCGAGAGCGAGATTTCTCCCTGGCCGATCGAGAGATTGAGCACGTTGCCCGGTCCCCAATTGCCTCGTCCGTAGTTGCGGTTGAACCAGTTTTCATCCGGGACCAGGCCGCTTTCCTCGTTGGGCAGGTCGATCCCGGTTTTTTCGAAGTAGCCGCTTTCCTTGCCGTACCGGCAGAACGCTTCCAGCCCGATTTTAATGCCGAGCTGGTAGAAGAAGGTGTCGCAGGACTGCTCGACAGCCTGATGGAAGCCTATCTTGCCGTGCCCTCCGGCCTGCCAGCACTTGAAAAACCGCTTGCCGTACTGAAGTCCGCCGTGGCAGACCACCTCCAGGCTGCGCACGTCCGGCCCGATGTAGCCGAGTTCGGCGCCAAGCATGGCGGTGAAGGGCTTAAAAGTGGAACCCGGCGGGTAGTTCCCCTGGATCACACGGTTGAGAAACGGCTTGTTGGGGTGGAACAACAACTGGCGCCATTCATCGCTGGAAATGCCGGATGACAGACGATTGGGGTCGAAATCGGGCTTGCTGGCCAAGGCCAGAATCTCGCCGGTGTTGGGGTCCATCGCCACCATCGAGCCGATATCGACCGTGTCCAGAATTTCGTACATTGCCTGCTGCAGACGGATGTCGATCGTAAGCTGGAGATCGCGGCCCCGCTCGGGCAGTATCGGCTGGCGGTCGAGGAAGGGACCCAGGTCCCGGCCGCTGGCATCCACTTCGATGAATTTCACCCCGCGCTTGCCATGCAGCAGATTCTCGTACTGCGCCTCGATACCGCTGCGGCCCACCAGGCTGCCCAGCGTGTAATCCTGGTAGCGCGCGCTTTCCATTTCGCTGTCGGTTATTTCGCCCACGTAGCCCAGCACGTGGGCCAGGATTTCGCCGTAAACGTAGCTGCGCTTCATGTCGCTGCGCAGGTGGATGCCGGGAAACTCGCTACGGTGTTCCTCCAGAACGGCCTGTATCTTTTCATCGATGTCGGTGACCACTCGCAGCGGGCTCTGGCTGCGCTGGCGGTATTTCTGGACGAGCTGTTCCTGCTGACTCACGCTCAGTCCCAGCAGCTCTGACAGCTTTTCCAGGGCAATCCGCATCGAATCCAACGGCTGCGGGTACAGTTCGATGGAATAGGCCGGGATATTTTCGGCCAGGACCCGACCGTTGCGGTCGGTGATCAATCCCCGCGGCGGCGGCAGCTCGATCCGGCGCAGGCGGTTCTCCTCGGAGTGCAGGGAATACTCGGTGGTATGCAGCACCTGGTAGCGGAAAAAGATTGTGATCAGCACCAGGAAGGGTATCAGGATGAGGGCCCGGGCAAGCTGAGTCTTTAACAGGCGGTCGGATACACCCTCGTCGTGGAGACTCCTGTAAGGCATGCTACCAACTCCTGTTCGATCTGGTTTTCAACCCGAACAGCGAAAAAATCAGCACTCCCAGCGCCGCGGTGTAGAGAGCCGAGGGGATGGTGGAGAAAATTATCTGGTGCCAGAAACTTGCCTCGACGCGGGCCAGGAATACTCCATAAAATATCAGATCGTGGAACAGCTTGGCCACCAGAATAATTGTGCCCTGAACCACGTTCCGGTTGCTGAAAAATGAGTGTCTCGCCTTGCCGATAATAAAGCCCACCAGCACCTTGGCCAGCGCGTGCAGTCCAAAATAAGTGTAGCTGAACGAATCCTGAGCGATCCCGCAGAGGAAACCTGAGATCGAGCCTCCCACCGGACCCCAGTGCAGGGCGCAGTAAACCACCAGTACCAGGAACAGGTCCGGGTACAGCTCACTGATCGTAAGGTACTGATAAAACATCAGGTGCCCGAAAAACAGAACCAGCAGAAAGATGGTGAACCGGAGATTGGACATCAGGGCCGCTCCCAAAGCCTGTTAAGCGAATCGGAAGCCTCGAACAACAGACCCGATTCGGGTGAAACGAAGGTCGAATCGGCAAGGACGAACACTTCGGAGACCTGGTCCAGATTGACCGAGGGGACGAGCCTGGCGCGCAGCTTTATCCCGATATCTTCCTCTTTTTCCATTTCGGCTACGGTCCCCACCGGGATTCCCTTGGGAAAAACTCCGCCCATGCCGGAGCTGACTATCAGGTCGCCGGTCTGGATCTGCGTGCGAAGCGGAATGTTGTACAGGTATAGTTCTCCGCCCGGGCCGCTGCCGGCTATCTCCCGTTCGTCCTTGCGGGCCGGCTTGACGCTGACCCGAAAATCCTGATGAGTGAAGAGCTGGACCAGCGAGCGCCGGCTGTCGCATTCGATTGTCTTGCCCACCAGTCCTTCCGGTACGAGCACCGGAAGATTGGGAATCACTCCCTGCTCGGTGCCCTTGTCGATGACGAACACGTCCGATTCTTCCCCCAGACCGCCGCTCACCACCCGGCAGGCGATGAAGTGGACGCTTGACCGGCTGGTGAATTCGAGAAGCCGTTCGAGACGCTCGTTCTGCTTGCGGGCTTCTTCCATCCGGTAGAGTTCGAGCGAGAGGACGAAGTTGTTGCGCCTGAGCTGGTCGTTTTCTTTTTCGAGATTGATGTAGTAATCGGCCCGGGATACCACCGACTGGAAGGGAGTGATTATCGAGCGGTTGATGCTGCGAGCCAGGTAGAAGCGCTGCCTGCCCGCAAGCGAAATGGCAGCGAGGGAGATCAACAGCAGAATGAGAAAAATCACGCTCTGTTTATGTTCCCAGAGGAACAAAAGAAACTTCGACATCTGAACCGCATGGCAAAGTTGAGGAACGAGCGCACGTCGAAATGCGACGGACTATCGGTACGGACCAGGCCGTCGGCGCAGCCAAACAAAAGGCCGGACCGGCACCGCTTCCAGCCGGACCGGCCTGCAAAGCCCGGGAACAGAAAACTTTCACTTGCTTTGGCTCAGCACCACCCAATAGCGCTTGGGGTCGTCGAGGATACGGCCGATGCCGCGCACCACGCAGGTCAGCGGCTCCTCATCGACGTTGATCGGCAGATTCGTTTCCTCGCGCAGGAGCTGATCCAGGCCCCTCAGCAGAGACCCGCCGCCGGTCATCACGATCCCCCGGTCGACGATGTCGCTGGCCAGCTCCGGAGGAGTCTGTTCGAGGGCTTGGCGCACGGCTTCCACTATCTGCATGATCGGCTCCTGCAGACTCTCGCGCACTTCGCTGCTGTGTATCTTTACCGTTTTCGGGATTCCGGAAACGATGTCGCGGCCCTTGACCTCCATCTCCTTTTCGTCACCCAGCGGATAGGCGCTGCCAATATTGATTTTTATCTGTTCGGCGGTCTGGTCGCCGATCAGGATGTTGTAGTTTTTCTTGAGGAACTGCACGATCGCCTCGTCGAGCTCATCGCCGCCCACGCGGATCGAGATATTGCTGACGATGCCGGAGAGGGCGATCACGGCGATTTCGGTGGTCCCGCCGCCGATGTCGATAACCATGTTGCCGGAGGGAGTTTCCACCGGCAGGCCCACCCCGATAGCGGCCGCCATCGGCTCCTCGACCAGGTAGACTTCCTTGGCCCCGGCCGATTCCGCGGAATCGCGGACCGCCCGCCGCTCCACTTCGGTTATGCCGCTGGGAACACTGATGATCACTCTGGGCTTGATCGGCAGGAAGCGGCTCTTGAGCACCGCCTTGATGAAATAGCGGAGCATCTCCTCGGTGACCTCGTAGTCGGCGATCACACCGTCCTTGAGCGGCCGGATGGCGGTAATGCTGGCGGGGGTGCGGCCGAGCATGGCTTTGGCCTCCACGCCTACCGCCTTGACTTTGCCCGTATTGCGGTCGATTGCCACCACGGACGGCTCGTTGAGCACGATACCCTTGCCGCGGATGTACACCAGGGTGTTGGCCGTTCCCAGGTCAATCGCGATTTCATTGGTGAACAGGGGTCCGCTGGTGTTGATGTTTCCTCCTTTTTCTACTTGTAACCTGAAGCCGGAGCCATTCCTCTGCGCCAGAAAGTAAAGCACGGCCCCGAGGCCGAGCAGAACCAGAATGGCAACTGTTATGACAGTCGGATTAATTTGAGGTATACCCGGCTCAGGGTGAAAGTTTTTTCCACACCACAGGGTACGGAAACCCAATCACCGCGACTTTTCCCGGCGTTCCGCCCACCTGGACAGCCCTTTCCCGGCCATGTTGAACTACGGTTTTAGACGGTTTGCACGGTTTGCCTGGATAAATGTGGATTTAGTTAATATTCTGAATCTGTAAAACCATAAAAAATTATCATACAATGCAATGGAAATCAAGTGTTTTTTGGGCCTTCCGTGATTAAAAACGGTGGCGGAGAACCTGCTGCAACAGCCGTATGCCGGATCAGGAAGTGGGATGCGCTCTGCCGGTCACGAAAGGTTGTCCCGATCGAACAGTGATTGCTCCAGCCTCGGCTTGGCACCGGCTCGGCCGGGTTTGACCGAGGAGGCCCCGGGAGAATTTTCAGTGGAAGGATCGAGAGGGATCGCTGGGGATTTGAAGAATTCGCGCTCCATCAGCTTGACGTAGCTGGTCCAGTCGCCGGGGGCTTCCTGCTCCCGGTCGTAGATCCGCAGCACGCCGCTCATTTTCGAATCCAGATCGTCGGCGAAGTGCACTACCAGCGCCTCGACCGTACGCGGCACGACCGGGCTGCCGAATTCGAGCGCTCCGTGGTGGCTGAGGATGATGTGCTTGAGGTGCCAGCCCAGCGGTTCGGGGAATTCCTTCTGGCGGCCGATCCATTCGCCCAGAATTTCCACCCCGATGACCAGGTGTCCCAGAAGCCGTCCCTGGGTAGAGGTGTCGAAAAAGCTCTCCCAATTGTATTCGACGGTTTTGCCGAGGTCGTGAACCAGGGACCCGGCGATCACCATATCGAGGTTGACCTGCGGGTAGCGGCCGGCGATCAGGTTGGCGTGGTAGCAGACGTTGAGGGTGTGTTCGAGCAGGCCGCCGAGATAGGGCTGGTGCCAGCGCTTGGCCGCCGGGGCCCGGGCGAAGCTTTCGCGCAGGCTCCCAGCGGAGAACATCTCTTCCAGGAGCCGGCGCAGGGGCGCGTACCCCACCGACTTCACCCTCTCGTCCAGCTCGACCAGCATCCGGTCGACGTCGCGCTCCGAGGAGGGCAGGAGAAGCCCCGGATCGTAACTGCCCGGAGCCGGAACACTGATAGAAGTCACCACCACCTGCGGCCGGTCCTCGTAGGAATCCATCCTGCCCCTGACCCGCAGCACCGTACCCACAGGCGTCCGAACCACCTCGTCGTCGAAGCCGTCCCACATGACCGCCGCCACCCGGCCCGAAGAATCTCCCAGCTCGAGCCGCAGGAACGGCTTGTTCTGGCGGGTCTGCTTGACCGCCAGTCCGGCCAGGATGCAAACCGTATCCACGTTTTCGCCTGGTTCGTATTCCCGCAACTGCCTGGGCACGCTCACTCCTTGGCCGTCAATCTATCGGCTGGCCTCTCAGCACGGCCAGCGCTTTCTCGAAATCTTGCGGCAGTCCGCTGGTGAAGTCAAGCCTTTCCCCGCTTACCGGGTGCTCGAAAGAGAGCCGGCAGGCATGGAGCGCCTGTCGGCCGCAGGCTTCGATCGCCCGCTGGACTATAAGTTTGTACTTGGTCGAGACACCACTGATTGCGCTTTTGCCTCCCCCATAGAGACTGTCGCCCAGTACCGGATGGCCCGAATGCGAGAAATGGACCCTGATCTGATGGGTGCGGCCGGTTTCCAGCCGGACCTGGACAAGCTCCGCCGCGGGATAGCTTTCGGTCACCCGGTAGTGCGTCACCGCCGGCCGGCTGCGGCTGCCGGTCACGGTCATTTTTTTCCGGTCGCTGGGCGAACGGCCCAGGGGAGCGTCGATAGTCCCTTCCACAGCGAGCCAGTGCCCCAGGGTCAGGGCCAGGTAAGTGCGGCCGGCGCTGCGGGACTTGATCTGGGCCGCCAGCTTCTGATGGGCGGAGAAGGTTTTGGCCACTACGATCAGACCGCTCGTGCCCCTGTCCAGCCGGTGGACGATTCCCGGCCGTACCGGATCCAGGCCGCTGCCCGCGATCGAGATCCTGGCGGCGATGGCATTGGCCAGGGTGCCGCGCAGATGGCCGGCCGCCGGGTGGACCACCATGCCCGCCGGCTTGTCCACCACCAGCAGGGAGTCGTCTTCGTAGACCACCGCCAGCGGGAGGTCCTCGGGAACCAGGCTGTCCGAGCGGGGAGTGTCGTCTACTGCCGGCAGAGCGAATACGTCACCGACGGCGACCGGAGTCGAGGGTTTCAGCCTGGCTGGGGGCCGCGCCAGGACCGCTCCCTCCCGGATCAGGGCGGCGGCCCGGGTGCGCGAGATACCCAGCGCCCCGGCGACAACCACATCGAGACGGCGGCCGGCATCCGGCGCGCCCGCCACGTACTCTTTACAGTTCGAGATTGTCACGGAAAGAAAATGAAGGTAAACAGTCGCTGCGGCAAGCTAATTCTCCGGCCGGTCCCCGCGGTTCGGCTCATCTTGGCAGCCGACCGGATCGCGGCCGGGTTTACCCACCCAAAGCCGCACTGCCAGCAGCACGGCCCCGATGGTGACAGCCATGTCGGCCACGTTGAACACGGGCCAGGTGAGGTCCCGGATGCCGATCTCGATAAAATCCACAACCCGGCCGTAAAGCAGACGGTCATAAAGGTTGCCGAAAGCGCCGCCGACAATCAGGCAGAGCGCGGTCAGGCTGGGCCGGTCGTCGGCCCGGCCGAAAAGAACGTACAGGGTGAGCGCAGCCGCCACCGCCGCGGAAAAGAGCGCCAGCAGCCAGCCGGAGAGGAAGCCCGGGTCGATCCCGAAGGCGATACCCTGGTTATAGATGAATCTGAAACGGGCTATCTGCGGGATCAGGGTCACCGGTTTGCCGTAGGGCTCCAGGTAACTCTCCACCAGCCGTTTTGTAACAAAGTCGAGGAAGAAGACGGCGGGGACCAGAAAGAGGAAGAGCCTGATTCTGGTCTTGAATGGAATGTCGGTGAAAGACGGGTGGTTATGAGTCATTTTCTTCCTTGGACTTGCATTCGAAACAGAGCCGGGCATGGGGCACCAGCTCCAGCCGGGACCGTTCGATGGGATTATTGCACAATTCGCAGAGCCCGAAGTTCTTGTCGGTGTACAGCCGGCGCAAAGCCTCGTCAATATGGTACAGCAGGCGGCCTTCCTTGCTCATCTGCTGATAGGCCCGCTCCTGGTTTTCGGAGTCCGTGCCCTGGTCGGCCATGTGGAAACTGTAGGAAGAAAGGTCTCCTGAGGAGTCCTTGAGGTTGTTCTGGTAGGACTCGCCGAAATTGCCCATTTCTTCGAGAATTTTACTCCTCTGTTCGATGAGTCTTTTTTCGAAGAATTTCTTCTGCCTATCGTTCATCTCGTTCCCTCATTTTGTGCAAAGCATATGAAGTCAGGATTTATGCTTTGCTTTCAAGGCGGATTTTTTCACCGCGATCACAGCTGGTTCACCGTTGATGTCCCACTCCTGTTTCAGTTCGGCTCCGGCTGGCAGCGTGGGGGCGAGCTTCAGGCAGAGGGTTTCTCTACGGATGTAGTCGCCGAACGACTCGATTGCACTCCCGACCCTGGCGGTCGATTCGATGCCCACTTCAATCCGGTCGAGCACCTCGAAACCGGCGCTCTTTCGCATGTTTTGGATTTTGTTGACCAGCTCCCTGGCGATCCCCTCGGCTACCAGCTCCCCGCTCAGATCGATCGCCAGCACCACGCCGTAACCGCCGTCGGTTTCCACCACGAAGCCCTCGCGGTCGGAGGTGCGCAATTCCACGTCCTGGGTGGTGAGGGTCAGGCGATGGCTATCGATAGTCACTTCCAGCGAGCCGTTCTGGTGCAGCCTGCGGATTTCCTCCTGAGGCAGAGCGCCCAGTGCGGCCGCCAGCTCGTTGACCCGGCTGCCAAACCTGGGGCCGGCCACCTTGAAGTTGGGCTTGACCGAAAGGGTGACGAAATCGTAGGCGTTCTCCACCGGCTCGATTTTCTTGACGTTGATCTCCTCGCCGACAATCTGGCCGATCGAGGCGAGCTGATCGCCGGAGAGCTTCTCCGGGGTCTGAACCAGCATGCGGCCCAGCGGCTGGCGGACTTTGATCCGCGAACGGTTGCGGGCCGAGCGGCCCAGGATCACCAGCTTCTGGGCGACCGCCATCTTCTTCTCGAGGGCCGGGTCGATCCGGCCCTCATCGGCTTGCGGAAAGCTGCTCAGATGGACGCTCTCCGGCACGTCCTTCAGGTGCGCCCCCGCCAGGTTGCGATAGATTTCCTCGCTCGTGAATGGCGCCACCGGCGCGATCATCCGGCTCACTTTGACCAGCACTTCCCAGAGCGTAGCGAAGGCGGCCAGCTTATCGGCCGAATCTCCTGACTGCCAGAAACGGCGGCGGTTGCGGCGGACGTACCAGTTGCTCACCTCCTCGATCACGAACTGCTGCAGATTGCGGGTCACCCGGGTCAGTTCGTAGCGGGCGAAATCCTCCCGCACGGACTTGATCGTCGAATTGAGGCGGCTCACTATCCAGCGGTCCAGCTCGTCTTTCAGCTCGACTGCCTCGACTCCGTCCCCATCCGGCCGATAATCGTCGATATTGGCGTAGAGGGCGAAGAAAGAATAGACGTTCATCAGGGTGTCGAAGAACTTGCGCACCACCTCGCCCACGCCGTTCGGGTCGAAGCGTTTGGGCAGCCAGGGCTGGCTGACGTTGATCAGGTACCAGCGCAGGGGGTCGGCGCCGTGGGCCTTGAAAATGTCCCACGGGTCGACCACGTTGCCCACGGATTTACTCATCTTCTGTCCGTCTTTGTCCAGGATCAGGTCGTTGACCAGCACGTTGAGGTAGGGGGCGCGGCCCCTGATCAGCGTACTGATCGCCAGCAGGCTGTAGAACCAGCCGCGGGTCTGATCGATCGCCTCGCAGATGAAGTTGCCGGGGAAGTATTTTTCGAAGTCTTCCGCGTGTTCGAACGGGTAGTGGAGCTGGGCGAACGGCATCGAACCCGAATCGAACCAGCAGTCGATCACCTCCGGCACCCGTTTCATCGGTCCCGCGCATTGGGGGCAGGTCAGGGTGATTTCGTCCACATAGGGCTTGTGCAGGTCGATGTCCTCGGCGACATCCCGACCCAGGCTGCGCAACTCTTCCAGGCTGCCCACGCAGTGCCTGTGGCCGCAGCTTTCACAGGTCCAGATCGGCAGGGGAGTGCCCCAGTAGCGGTCGCGGCTCAGCGCCCAGTCGACGTTGTTTTCGAGCCATTCGGCGAAACGCCCTTTGCCCACTTCGGGCGGATACCAGTCGACCGCCGCATTATTGGCCAGCAGTTCGGTGCGGTAGCGGCTGGTATTGATGTACCAGCAATCGCGGGCGTAGTACAACAGGGGCGTTGAGCAGCGCCAGCAGTAGGGATAGTTGTGCGAATAGCCCTCTTCATGGAACAGCAGCCCGCGTTGGCGCAGATCGGCTGAAATTTCCTTATCGGCCTGCTTGACAGGCCGGCCGGCCCAGGGAGTCACCTCGGCGGTGAAACGGCCGCGGCCGTCCACCGGCTGCAGCAGCGGCAGGCTGTACTTACGCGACAGTTCGTAGTCATCGGCGCCGAAAGCGGGCGCGATGTGAACTATCCCGGTGCCGTCCTCCAGGCTGACGAAATCACCCAGGGCCACGTAAAAGGCATCCTGGCCTTCGGGAACCGGCACGAAATCGAAGAGGCGGTGGTAGCGTTTACGCTCGAGCTCCCGGCCCGGGAAGGTCTCGACGATCCGGGCGTCCGGGCCGATCACCCGGTCGACCAGCGCCTCGGCCATGATCAGGGTCTGGTCCTCGTGGCGCACCCGGGCATAAGTGTGGTCGGCGCCCACGGCCAGAGCGACGTTGGAGATCAGTGTCCAGGGCGTGGTGGTCCAGACCAGGAAGAACGCGTCCTCTTCGTCCGCCACTTTCATTTTGACGAAGATGCTGGGATCGGTCACTTCCCTGTAACCCAAGGAAACCTCGTGGCTCGAAAGGCCGGTGCCGCAGCGCGGGCAATAGGGCAGGATTTTGGCGCCCTTGTACAGCAGGTCCTTGTCCCACATCTGCCGGAGAATCCACCAGACCGTTTCGATGTAGTCGCGGTGGTAGGTGAAATAGGGATTCTCGTAATCCAGCCAGTAGCCCATGCGCCGGGTGAGCTGCTCCCAGTCCTTGACGTACTTGAAAACGCTTTCGCGGCATAGTTTGTTGAACTTTTCAACACCGTACTTCTCGATCTGCTCCTTGCCGTCTATCCCGAGCTGTTTTTCGATTTCGATTTCCACCGGCAGGCCGTGCGTGTCCCAGCCGGCCTTACGGGGAACATGGCAGCCCAGCATGGTGTAATACCGGCAAACCAGGTCCTTGATCGTCCGGCTGATTACGTGGTGGATGCCGGGCCTGCCGTTGGCGGTGGGCGGTCCTTCGTAGAAGACGAACCGTGGACCGCCGGTATTTTTCTCGACACTTTTGGCGAAAACGTCGTTCTTTTCCCAGAATGAAAGAATCTCGTTCTCAAGTTCCGGCAGCCTGAAACCTTTGGGATATTCTTTGAACATCGTACCAGCGCAAGTGTATCAGTGATTAGAAATTGGTCGAGCCGGCGGCCGTTGCTGCAAGCCGGCGGCAGACAACAATTAGAACAAACTATTAAAGTCTGTTAATATAAAAAATCAGCAGGAACTAATCAAGTAAAAATGGGGTAATTGAAACAGTGTCTGGGGTTCTCAGGCGGTAAAGGTCACGACGGAAGTGAAAGGACGCCGGCCGGACCTGTTTCAAGCCGGTTGAATTCAACCGGCAGGTGAATTAATTTGCAAGCTTGATTCTTCAGCGCGACCGGGTGGCCGGCGGCGATTCAACTGAAAACCTCCGAACGGACCGATACCGGTCGGGTTTTACTTGGTTCTATTAGTTGCATTTGCAGTGACAAGATTGTATTATATTTCTATTTTGACAAATCTTCAGGGCATGCGCGCCTTACCGGCTTGAAGAGTCACAATTAAAAGTATAGCCCATTAAGGGTCAAAGGAGTAGACGATGGGTCGTTATATGTCTTCTATTATAGCAATGGCTCTCCTGTTATGCACAATTACCTCGCTGAATGCCCAGGGCAAGGCGGAGTCGACCGCGGTCGATCCGCAGGTACAAGCCAAGATCGACCAGGCCAAGCAGATGATCCTGGGGAGTAATTTCTCCGGAGCCTCGGCGCTCCTGGAAGACATTCTGACCCAGAATCCCAACGTGGGGGCGGCCCACTATTTTCTCGGACTGGCTCAAATCGGCCAGGCCGACAAGCGTAGTGATGCGGATAATTTCAGCAAGCACTTTATCGAGGCGGCCCGGAACGGATACCATATTCCGTATGGCAGTTGGGAGAACTTTCCAATCAAAGTCAAGGTTTACCTGGACGCCAACTGGGATCCGGCCGATAAATTCATGGGCCAGAAGGACCCGGAAAATTACCAGATAGCGATCCACCTGCTGGAAAACATTGTGGCGGTCGACCACAAATCCCACGATGCCAGCGAGCACCTCGGCGACCTCTATATCAAGACCGGCCAGAACCGCATGGCCCTCGACCTTTTCCAGCGGCTGCTGGAATCTTACCCCGACATAAGCGAGTCGATCTACACCCTGGGCCTCGCCTTTTTCGACATCAACAACACCGAAATCGCACAGGCGATCCTGGCCGACCTGTCCAGCGAGGGGCCGGAAAAGATGACCGCCCTGATGAAATTGCTGATGTCCAGGGCCTTTTTCGTACTGGATGACTACCGGATCGGCAGCGTTTATTACTTCCAGTGCCTCGATGATCTGAACGACATCGCCGGCCGGGAGATGTACCGCGACATCGTAGACATCATCACCCCCAAGGAAGATGACGAATGGAAGCAGGCCCGCACGATCGAGCAGAAAAAGCTGTTCTTGCGTAAATTCTGGAAAAGCCGCGATCCATCGCCTACCACCGAATACAACGAGCGTCTGGCCGAACACTATCGGCGGCTCAACTATGCCAAGCAGAACTTCACGATGAAGCAGACCAAGGGTTACGACGACCGCGGCATCGTTTACATCAAGCACGGCGAACCGGACGAAAAGGCCAAGCTGGTGGGCAACTTCGGAATCCGGGACAATGAGACCTGGGTTTACCACCGCAAGCCGGACAATTTCGTCTTCAATTTCGTCAAGCGCTCCAGCTCTTATCTTATCGCAAACTCTCTGGTCGAGGCGGTAGTGGGCCAGGCCTTCAGCACCTCCTTCGGCACCGTGCCTGACCCGAGTAACGAAGGGCAGGACGCTGTTGTGAGTGCCCAGGATTTCACCCAGAACTGGCGTCAGCTGCTCTGGAGCCGGATCGAGATCGATCCCCTCTATTTCAGGCTTTACTCCCAGAAGGTCGACTTCAATGATCCGGAATACCTGATCCAGGAGATGTTCACCAACTGGCAGATGGACGAGGCGACTCTGGTGGCGCCGGCCCTCACTACTGGCATGGCGACCGAAACCTACGCGCCGGACATGGGCGCCCAGCCGCTCGACTACTACTACTACACCGCCGATTTCATGGCGATGAACGCCAACAGCAATCTGAACATTTTTTACGGCCTGCCGGTAGCTTCGCTCGAATTCAAGCGCGACATTATCGGGGTGAGAGTCAACTACGAAAGCACTTTCGCCGTCTTCGACCAGGACTGGAACGAAGTGGACCGGGTTTACAACCGCCGCAGCTACCAGCTCAACCAGGAACCCGACAGGAACAACAAGGGCCTGCTGCTGGTGGACAAGCAGACGATGAACCTGCCGCCCGGCAACTACCACTACTCGGTGAGCATAAAGGACCTCGGCAACGAGCACCTCGGTATTTATAAGGGCGACATCGAGGTCAGTCATTACCAGCCCAACCAGTTCAACGTCAGCCAGATCATCATGGCCAGCAATATCACCCCGTTCGATGGCGGCAAGCCGGGTAAGTTCACCCGCGGCCAGTTCAACGTGATGCCGCTGCCTTCGCGCACCTTCCATCAGGAACAGTCGGTCTTCGTCTACTACGAAGTGTACTTCCTGACCCCGGGCAGCGATCAAAAGAAGCAGTACCACGTCGATTTCACGATCCAGGCCGACAAGCTGGACAGGAACCTGGCGGGTAAGGTCTTTTCGCCTTTCGGCAAGCTCTTCAACCGGTCGGAGGACAAGGGAAAGATCACACTGACTTTCGAGAAAGAGGGCGACCCGGAGAGGATCGCGCAGCAGGAATACGTCTCGATCGACATCAGCGACTCGCCTCCCGGCCGCTACGACCTGACCATCGTGGTCACCGATATGGCAAGCGGCAAGACTATTACCAGAAGAACGGAATTTTACATCGTCAGGGATTGACCGGCGAATTGTTATGATAAAAAAAGCCCTGTGGGCCTGAACCGCCCACAGGGCTTTTTTTTTCGGAAAAAGCGAATCAAGCGAGCGTCTTCAGTCCTTCCTCGATCCGGTCCAGCGCCTTCTGGATGGCCGCCATCGAGGTGGCGTAGCTGATGCGCAGGTTGGCATCCGAGCCGAAGCCGGCGCCGGGAACCACGCCTACCCGTTTCTCTTCGAGCAGGTAGTTGGACAGATCGACGCTGCCGGTAATGGTCTTGCCGCCGGCCGTCTTCTTGCCGTAGTGCGCGCTGAAATCCGGGAAGGCGTAGAAAGCGCCGAGCGGTTTGACGCAGCTTACGCCGTCCATCGAGTTGAGCCGGTCGACCAGGTAGCGCCGGCGCTCGTCGAAAGCCTTGACCATCATCGCCACACTGTCCTGCGGGCCCCGGAGCGCCTCGATCGCAGCCATCTGCGAAATCGAACAAGGGTTGGATATCTCCTGGCTCTGCAGCTTGTTCATCGCCTTGACCACATCCACCGGGCCGGCGGCGTAACCGATCCGCCAGCCGGTCATCGAGTAGCTTTTGGACACGCCGTTGATCGTGATCGTCTTCTGAAAAACCTCCTGGTCCAACGCGGCGATCGAATAATGAACGGCGCCGTCGTAAAGCAGTTTTTCGTAAATTTCGTCGCTGATCACGTAAATGTCTTTCCCCTTGAGCACCTTGACCAGCGCCGTCAGCTCCTCCCTGGTATAGACCATGCCGCTGGGGTTGGAGGGCGAATTGAGGATCAGCATCCTGGTTCTGGGGGTGATCGCCTTCTGGAGCTGACCGGCGGTGATCTTGTATTCGCTGTCTCCGGTGGTTTTGACGATCACCGGCTTGCCATCGGCGATCTTGACCATCTCCGGATAGCTCACCCAGTAAGGGGTGGGGATGATCACCTCGTCACCCTTGTTCACGGTCGCCAGGATGGCAATCAGCACTGAATGCTTGGCCCCGCTGCCCACGATAATCTGCTCCTGGGCATAGTTCAGGCCGTTGTCTTTTTTAAATTTTTCGACGATCGCTTCCCGCAGGGCAGGCACTCCGGCGGATGGAGTGTACTTAGTGATTCCATCCTGGATCGCCTTGATCGCCGCCTGTTTGATGTTGTCCGGGGTGTCGAAATCCGGTTCACCGGCGCTCAGGCCCACCACGTCGATCCCCTTGGCCTTCATGGCCTTGGCCTTGGCGGTGATCGCCAGGGTGATCGACTCCTCGATACGAGATACCATTTGAGAGACTGACATCAATGACCTCCTCCAAATGAAAATAAGTAGCTGGCTGTAATTCCCACCCTACCGGGGGTGAGTTATTTTTTCAGGCCGAGCACGTCCTGCATGTCGTACAGCCCGGCCGGGGCGCCGGCGGCGAAGCGCGCCGCCACCACCGCCCCGCGGGCAAAAGTGTCGCGGCTGTGGGCTTTGTGAGTGATCTCAAGGCGCTCGCCCAATCCGCCGAACACCACCGTGTGTTCGCCCACCACGTCCCCGCTGCGCAGTGCGTGCACGGCGATCTCCCGGCGGTCCCGCTCGCCGGTGATTCCCCGGCGGCCGTAGCAGGCCACCTGGTCCAGGTCGCGGCCCAGGCTCTGGGCGATCACTTCGGCCAGGCGGCGCGCGGTACCGCTGGGCGCGTCCCGTTTGAACCGGTGGTGGGTTTCGAAAATTTCCACGTCGTAGTCGTCGCCCAGCACCCGGGCCACCTCGGCCGCCACCCTGAACATCAGGTTCACTCCCACGCTCATGTTGGGGGCGAACACCACCGGCACTTTCCGGCTGGCTTCGCGCAGGGCGGCCTGGCCGTCTTCGGGTACGCCGGTCACGCCGGTAACCAGGGCGATACCTTTGCCGGCGCAGAAGGGAGCGGTGTGGAGGATCGAGCCGGGCAGGCTGAAATCGATCAGCACCGCGGCCTTCCGGGCGGCCAGATTGAGGTCGGCGCTGACCGGTACGCCGGCGGGCTTGACGCCGGCCGCTTCGCCGGCATCCCGGCCGATCTCAGCGTGGCCGGCCGCCTCCACCGCGCCCACCAGGCGTACGTCCTGGGTGTCAGCGATCGCGGCGGTTATCCGCTTGCCCATCCGGCCGCAGGCGCCCACCAGGCAGATTTCGATCATGGCGAGACGTTCCTTTTCTCCCGGCCTAAGCCAGGCCCATGTGTTTCATCACTTCCATCAGCTTCCGGCGGTTGGCCTCGGCCAGCGGGCAGAGCGGCAGCCGGTACTCCTCGGCGATCAGGCCCATGGCCGCCACCGCGGCCTTGACCGGGATGGGGTTGGATTCGACGAACAGGGCCTTGAACAGGGGAAACAGTTCGTAATGCACCCTCCTGGCCTCTTCCGGCCTGCCGTCCAGCCAGGCGCGGCACAGGGCGGCCACCTTGGCCGGAACCACGTTGGCGGCCACGCTGATCACGCCCACCGCGCCCACGCTCATCAGGGGCAGGGTGAGCGAATCGTCGCCGGAGAGTATGGTTATGTCGCAGAGCGAGGCGATCTGGCTCGTTTGGTCCAGGCTGCCGGAAGCCTCCTTGATCGCCACGATATTTTTCAGACCGGCCAGGCGCGCCACTGTCTCCGGCTCGATGTTCTTCCCGGTGCGCGAGGGTACGTTGTAGAGAATCTGCGGGATGTCACAGGATTCGGCCACGGTCTTGTAGTGCAGGAACAGGCCCTCCTGGCTCGGCTTGTTATAGTAGGGGCTGACCAACAGGGCGGCATCGGCGCCCAGCCTGGCGGCCTGGCTGGTGAGATGGACCGCCTCCCGGGTGCTGTTGCTGCCCGTGCCGGCGATCACCTTGATCCGGCCGGCGGCGGCTTCCACCACCAGCCTGATCACCCGCACGTGCTCTTCATGATCCATGGTGGCCGATTCGCCGGTGGTACCGCAGGGAAGCACGGCGCTCGTGCCGTTGGCCACGTGGAATTCCACGAGATCGCCCAGTGCCTTTTCGTCTATCCCGCCGTTACGGAAGGGCGTTACCAGGGCGACGATCGAGCCGGTGAACATGCTTCCTCCTTTACGGTATAAGGAAAAAATGCAGAACGTTTTGCTTTCAATGTACTAAAAAACGAACCGGTAATGTCCCAGCCTGTTCCGGATTTCGGCCGCGACCCGTTTTTCGTCCGCCGGAGTGGGGGCGACGAACGTGGCGCTGGCCCGCAGATAGGCCCCGGCGGTGTCTTCCGGCACGGTGGAGATCAGGTGCCGGCGGATCAGGTATTGGGAACACTCCTCGGCTGTGGCGAACTGCGGGCCGCCCTCGATCGCCTTCGGGCTCTTCATGTAGAGGTAGAAAGTGCCCTCCGGAAGCGAGGCCGCGAAACCCAGCTCGCTGAAAACCCGGCAAAGCAGCTCCAGCTTTCGCTTGTACCTGGCGCAGATTTCCTCGGTGAACTGCGGGTTGCGCAGGCCCGCCGCCGCCGCTTTCTGGATGGCGGCGAACTGGCCGCTGTCCGAATGGTCCTTCACCTCGGCAAATGCCCTGACCAGCATTGCGTTGCCGCACACCCAGCCGATCCGCCAGCCGGTCATGTTGTAGCTCTTGGACAGTGAATGCAGCTCGATCCCCACTTCCAGGGCGCCGGGAATGGAGAGGAAGCTGAGCGGCCGGCGGCCGTGGACCAGGGCGGCGTAGGCCGCGTCCTGGATGACGCACACCCGCTGCTCGCGGGCCCAGTCCACCACTTTCCGGTAAAAAGCCTCGGTGGCGCAGCGGCCGGTGGGGTTATTGGGGTAGTTCAGCACCAGCACCTTGGCCCGGGCCGCGGTTTCGGCGTCTATCTTATCCAGATCGGGCAGGAAGCCGTTTTCGGCAGTGAGCGGCAGGTTGACCACCCGGGCGCCGTACCAGGCGCTGTGGGTGCCGAACACCGGATAGCCGGGCACGGTCATCAGCACTACGTCCCCCGGATCGACCAGGGCGCTGGGCAACAGCGCCAGGGCGCTCTTGGAGCCGATTGAATGGTTGATCTGGGTCTCCGGGTCGAGGCCGCTCACGCCGAACACCTTCTGCATGTATTCGGCCGCAGCTACGCGGAACTCCATGATCCCGTTGTCGGTATAGCCGCGACTTTCCGCCCTGCCGGCCTCGGCGGCCAGCGCCTGGACTATCGGCTGGGGAGTGGGGCCGTCCGGCTCGCCCACGCCCAGGTCGATAAGCTCCACGTCCGGGTGTTCCTTCATCGCCGAGCGCTTGGCCCGCTTGATCTTCTCGAACTTGTAAATAGCGGTGTCCTGGCCGAACTTCCTGCCGCCGATTCTCTGCGCGAAAAAATCCTGCACCAGAGGTGTACCCATTATTTTTACGCTCCTGACGATTGCCGTTACTATTCCGGCCACTGTCCGCGAAAGACTTCCTCGGCCGGGCCGGTCATCATCACGTTTTCGCCTTCCCGCCAGGCGATGGAGAGGCTGCCGCCGTTCAGCACCACCTCGACCCGGCCGGGGCTGCAGCGGCCGGTGGTAATGCCGGCCACTACGACCGCGCTGGCGCCGGTACCGCAGGCCAGGGTCTCACCGCTGCCGCGCTCCCAGGTGCGCTGGCGGAGAAGATTTTTACCCCGCACGTTGACGAATTCGACATTGGTGCGGTTGGCGAACAGCGGGTCGTTTTCGAGCGCCGGGCCGTAGCGCTCCACCGCGAACCTCTCGACCGGCTCCTCGAGGAAGATCACTGCGTGAGGGTTGCCCATCGAGACGCAGGTCATGGTGAAAGTCCGGTCGAGGGCCGTGATCGGCTGTTCGACTATCCGCCCGCCCTGGAGCTTTACTCCGACCTCCTGCGGGCTGAACCGCGGCAGGCCCATGTCAACCGTGACTGAGCGCACCCAGCCGTTTTCGACCAGCAGTTCGAGAGTAAGCAGTCCGGCCCCGGTTTCGAAAATCAGCGGGTTGACCCTCTTCTTGCCGCTTTCCCAGGCCAGCTTGGCCAGGCAGCGGATACCGTTGCCGCACATCTCCGATTCGCTGCCGTCGGCGTTGAACATCCGCATCCGGCAGTGGGCCGACCGGCCCGTGGGGGGCAGGAGCAGAATCAGGCCGTCGCCGCCGATGCCGAAATGGCGGTCGCTCATCCGGCGGGACAATTCCGCCGGATTGGAGGGCGGCTGGCTGTCCAGGCAGTCGATGAAGATGTAATCGTTGCCCGCGCCCTGCATTTTGACGAACTCGATCATCGCCTCAGATTTCCTCGCCCCGCACCAGGTCTTCGAAGGTTTCCGCCCGGCGCACCACGCGCCATTTCGAGTCTTCCACCAGCACCTCGGCGGCCCGGGGCCGGCCGTTGTAGTTGCTGCTCATGGTGGCGCCGTAGGCTCCGGCGCTGAAAATACAGAGGAAATCCCCCGAATCCAATTTAGGCAGCAGTCTGTCTTTCGCAAGCCAGTCTCCGGATTCACAGATCGGGCCTACCACGTCCAGCTTGACTGTACCGACGTTGCTTTCCCGCAGCGGCTGCACTTCGTGCCACGCCCCGTAAAGGCTGGGCCGCAGCAGATCGTTCATCCCGGCGTCCACCACGGCGAAGTTTTTGACGGGAGTTTCCTTGAAATGGATTACGCTGGTCAAGAGGACCCCGGCGTTGCCGCTGATCAGGCGTCCCGGTTCGAGGATGACCCGGGCGCCCAACGGCTCCAGAACCGGCAGCACCGCCTCGGCGAATTGCCGGGTGTCCAGCGGAGTTTCGTCGTGGTAGCGGATGCCCATTCCACCGCCGATATCGACGAACTCCAGCTCGAAGCCTTCCGCCTCGAGCTTCCGGAAGAGGTCGGCAATCTTCCGGTAGGCCTCCACGAACGGCTCGATCCGGGTGATCTGCGAACCGATATGGGTATCGATCCCCACGATTCTCATATTCTGGTATTCTCCGGCCCGCAGATAAGTTTCTACCGCCTGTTCGTAAGGGATGCCGAACTTGGTTTCCTTCTTACCGGTGGTAGTGTATTCATGGGTGTGGCTTTCCACATCCGGGTTGATCCGCAGGCTTACCGAGGCGGTTTTGCCGATTGCGGCGGCGACGCGATCGATCGTTGCCAGTTCGGGCAGGCTCTCCACGTTGAAAGACAGTATGCCGTTGGCGATGGCGTAGCCGATTTCCTGGTCGGACTTGCCCACGCCGCTGTAAACGATGCGGTCGGCGGGGACGCCGGCCCGGAGGGCCCGGAAGAGCTCGCCCTGGCTGACGATGTCCATCCCCGCGCCGCGTTCGGCCAGCAGGTGCAGCACCGCCAGGTTGCAGTTGCTTTTCATGGCGAAACAGATCAGGTGGTCTACCGCCGAGAAGGCCTGGTCCAGGTCATCGTAAGCCTCTACGAGCGCGCGGCGGCTGTAAACGAAGCAGGGGGTGCCGACTTTTTCGGCGATTTCGGTCAGCGCAACGTTTTCGCAGTACAGCTCGCCGCCGCGATATTCAAATTCTTTCATTTTTTCTCCGAATCGCTGTTCCGGCAAAAAAAAACCGCTGTCCAGAACGGCTGGCCAGCGGAAAACTGCGGACGGTCATTTCAGTTCCCTGCGCCATAACAGGCTGGCCGGGCGGCTCGCCCGGATTCCCTTGTCCGCTCCCGGCGTTCCGGGGACCGGCGTTCGAGCGAGCCGATGTTTCCGGCCGGGCTAACAGGCTGACACCGGCCGCTGGCGTTCGAACCGGCTGACCGGCCTGTCAACCGACTGAGGTGACGGTCCCGTAAGAAAGGACCGAACGCGGTGAAAACTAATTTTTTCAGTGGATACTGTCAAGATTTAAGGCACGGATTACCGGTGAGTTCGCTGGAAATTTCCCCGGGCGGTAACGGCACGTTCCCTGGCTGTCAAAAAATCGAGGCTGGAAGGTCAGGACCGTAATCCGGCTGAAGGTATTTTGCCGCCGGGCAGGTTTCAGTCGAAATCCTCGTACTCCTCTTCCTCTTCTTCGTAATCCTCGTAATACTCATCGTCGAGGTCTTCCTCTTCGAATTCCGCATCCTCGTCGTCGAGGTCGTCCTCGGTTCCCTCGTCCTCGAAATCGTCGAATTCTTCATCCATACGGTCGTCATCGTAGGCATAGTCGGCCATGGTTCCTCCCAGTTGCAGCTATATTTGAGGCGGCGATAACGCAACTTATTTATATTAAAGAAATTACGTCAATAATGGCGAGACCCTGGAAAAAGTCGACTTATTGTATGAAAAAAAGGAAAGGCTGTCAAGGGGAAACGGCAAGGTTTTACGACATCCTGGTGCATAGCAGCGGGTGCCCGCCGCCGGAATTACTCAGAGGGATAAGGGCCGGGCGACTTGCACGGAAAATCGGGTGAATTTCCAGCCATTGGCAATCATGTTGGAAAATTCGGTGTAAGCCCAGGCCAGGCCGGTAATGGTCAGCTCGTTGCCGCCTGAGGTGAGCATGTCGAGGCTGAGGAGACTGCCATCGGCGTCCTCGATCCGGGTGCTGTCGACGATCACCACCGTGGCGCCGCTGACATACAGCCGGTTGGCATCCAGGTCGTAGCGCTGGACGTAGCCCACCATCGCCGGGGTCGAGAGATTCTTTGGCAGCCCGGGCCCCTCGAAGCGCACCACCCGGGTGGCGTGGATGTAGCGGTTGTCGGCCAGCTCGACTCCGTAAACCGCCACGTTGTCGGCGACGTGCAAAGAGTCGACCCGGGAAAGCGGCATCGCGAAAGTGGCTACCGAATCTGTGCCGAATTCGGTTTCCAGCACTTCGCTGGCCAGCAAGCCCCCATTGGTCCAGCCGATCACGAGCTTCAGCCGGCCGTGGTCGAAGTTTTTCTTGAGCGGCAGGTCCACAAACCTCACCTTCGCCTGCAGCACGACATCTTTACCACGTTCCGGCAGGTAAAGGCTGTCGCTGCCGACGTTGGTCATCGCCACGTCGATATACAGGTTGAGGCTGTCGGCGGTGGAATCGCCGCTTGCTCCGGTGAGCAGGGGAGAGTCGGGATTTTTGCCTTCCTTGACGGTCAGGATCACATCGAGCGGGATCCTGTCGCTGAAGGTCACCGCTGGCGGCTGGACCCGTTCAGTCTGCTCCCCGCCGGGAGTCAGGACTCCGCCCCCTGAATCGCTGCAGCCGGTAATGGCCAGAGCGGCGAATACTGGAAAAAAATACAGCGCGGCGGGAAACCTCTGTACTATGGTCGTAAACACGACGACACCGATCCCCCTGAACTGAAGGATGTTATTATGGTTTTAAATCCTGAATGGAAGAAAGGATTGTTTTCTCTGCCAACCAGGTCAAATCCCCCTCTGATCCCCGTTTTCTAAAGGGGGAGGCCGGTTAGTTCAGCCTTTCTGAGAAGTCGGACTGAATTTCTCCCCGGCATAAGACTTCGGATCAGTCATCTCAAACAGCAATTCGCATACCAGCCCCCCAAAAAATTGATCCGGGATATTGACAATAAGGAGAAACTTTATTATAATAAACCAACCATTCGGTTAAACCAAACGGTTAGTCAATATTATTCGAACGGCGGCATGGCTCGTATGCAGAAAGAACAGCAGGACCCGACCACCCGGGAGAAAATCATCGAGGCCGCCCGCGACGAATTCATCAGCCGCGGATACAGCGGCGCCCGCATGCAGCGCATAGCCGGACTGAGCGGGGCGAACAAGGCGATGATTTATTACTACTTCGGCAGCAAGCGCGAACTCTACCGCCAGATTTTCCGCCAGGTGGTCGGCCGGGAATTCAGGAACATAGTGGGCGTCATGAAGGAAGAGCTGCCGCCCGAGAAGAAAATCCGCAGCCTGGTGGACCGCTACGTGGGCCTTTACCGCAACAACCCCGGGCTGGTCCGTCTGCTGATGAGGGAAATCGCCGATGAGGGGGACGTTCTGGCTGGAGTGCTGGAAGAGTTCAGCGAAGTGCTGGGGGATTTCGATTACGTCGATGCCATGCGCTCCGTCCTCGAATCAGTGGGCTGCCGAAAGCTGGAGGCCAGACATACGCTGATGTCATTGATCGGCATGTGCGCCGTCTATTTCTTCTTCAGGCCGGTAGCCGACAGCGTACTGTCGATCTCCGCTTCCGGGCGTGAGAAGTTCGCCCGGGAACGGTCGGTCCACGTCGCCGACCTGCTGCTGCACGGGATCATGGAATCAAAAGGAGGCGGAAGTGAAACCGGTAAGAAGAATTGAACTGATGATATTGTCGGCCGTACTCTTATCGGCGCCGGGGCCGGGCTCGGCAGCCGACCGGATCGGCCTCTGGGACTGCGTCCAACGGGCCGTGACCGCCCATCCGGCCGCCGATGCCGCCGCCTTCCAGGTGGAACAGGCGGCCGCGGCCCTGGCTGCGGACAGTACCCTGTTGAAACCCGGCGCCTCGCTCTCCTTGCATTATTCCGCCCGGACCTACGTTCCGAACATACCGATTCCCACCGGCCCGATCGAGCTGGGCGACCACCACGATACCGGAGTGACCCTGGAGGCCTCACACCTGCTGTACGATTGGGGCCGCCGCCGCAACCGGATCTCAGCCGACGGTATCCAGCTCGAGGCCGAAAACGCGGGTCTGGCCGCTAGGCGGGAGCTGCTGGCCTTCGAGTCCGGTTCGGCTTACCTGAAACTGCTGGCCGCCCGGCGCGACCGCGAAATCGCGACCAGGTACGTGCAGACCGCCGAAGAACACTTTCGGTACCTGCAGGTGCTCGATCAGAACGGCCAGGTGACCGGCGACCAGGTGCTCGAAGCTCGGGTCAGGCTCGAACGGGCGCGGGTGGATGAAAGCCGCCGGAGCAACGCCGTGCGGCTGGCCCGGGCCGATCTTCTGCAGCGGCTGGGTCTGCCGCTTACCAGTGAACTCGAGTTCGGCGACAGTGTGGGCGAAATCCCGGATCCGGCCGAAAGCAGCCTCGTCCCGGCCGAAGTGATCGGGCTGCGGCCCGAAATCACCTTTTACGACCGGCAGCGCGAATCTCTGGCGGCCTTGGCCACGAGCCTGCGGGCCGAAAACCGGCCCGGGATCAGGCTCTATGCCCGGGGCACTTACGCCCGTCCCGGGATCGACCAGTTCCGTAACGAATGGATCGCTTACGCGAGCGCCGGCGCGTCCCTGGAATGGAATTTCCTGGAGTGGGGCAGAAGCGGGCTGCTGGCGGAACAAATCCTGGCCAGGAGCAACGAAGTGACCGCCACCCGCAGGATCCGGGGCCAGGAAATCGCCCTGCAGCTTGAGCGCGCCCGCCTCGAAAGGGAAGAGACCGAACAGCGGCTCGCCCTGGCTCGGACCGCAGTGCAGTCGGCCGAGGAGCGCTTCAGGATCGTAAGCAATCTGTTCGACCAGGGCCAGGTGACCAACACCGAATTTCTGGATGCCCGCGAGGAGCTGGCGGTGAGCGAGCTCGAGCTTTCGCGCACTGAGCTCGACAGCTCCCTGGCCCGCTGGCAGCTCGCCCTGGCCTGCGGCCTGATCGCCGGGGAAGTGGACCGGCGCTGGCCTGTATACGCTGTGACCGCTGATTACGGATTGAAACGGCAACGGTAAAGCAGGAGGTTTCGATGAAAGTCAGTCGCAGAGTATGGCAATTTCCGGGCAGCAAGCCAGCCCTGCCGCTCGTGCTGCTCCTGGCTGCGGCCCTGGTCCCGGCCGGCTGCAAGCGCGAGGAAGGCGCATTCTATGCCTCAGGGACATTCGAGGCGACCGAGGTGGACGTGGGCAGCCAGGCCACCGGCCTGCTTGTGATGCTGGAGGCCCGGGAGGGCGACCTGGTGAAAAAGGGAGAACTGCTGGCCCAGGTGGATGCGGAAAAGCTCGAAATCGAGCGCGATCTGGTCCGGATCCAGCTCGAACAGGTCGATCTCGAGCTGGACCTGGTGCGTAAGCAGGTGTCCGCCAACCAGATCAGCCTGGAGAACGGGACCCGCACCCTGGAGCGATTTCAGGCGCTGAAACAGGCCAAAAGCGCCACCGACCAGAAGGTGGACGATCTGGCCACGGCGGTCAAGCTCGACCGCACCCGTCTCAATTCCTCTCTCAAGGAGCTCGAGCGGCCGGAAATCCGCCGCCGGGAGCTCGGAACGCAGCTCAAGCTGATCGAACGCCAGATCCAGGATGCCCGGGCCTACGCGCCCCTGGCGGGCCAGGTCATCGAACGGTTCGCGGAGCCCGGCGAGGTGATTACGGTCGGCCGGCCGCTGGTGAGGATCGCCGACCTGTCGCTGCTGGAGATCAGGGTTTACCTCAGCCCGGCCTTCCTGGGCGAAGTCCGCCTGGGCGGCCAGGTGCGTATCCGCGCCGATGGCGCCCCGGAGCGGGATTTCACCGGCAAAGTGGCCTGGGTTTCGCCGGTGGCCGAATTCACCCCCCGGAACGTGCAGACCCCCGAGGCGCGGGCCGAACTGGTCTACGCGGTAAAGGTGGAAGTGCCGAACGAGGAGGGCGTGCTGAAAGTCGGCATGCCGGCGGACGTTTACTTTCAGTAAATGGTTGATATGGCGAAATCGATGGACATCCTAACGGAAAAACTCGCCAGGAGCTATGGCCGCACCACGGCAGTGGCCGGAGTGGACCTGGCGGTGGAGCGCGGGGAGCTGTATGGCCTGATCGGCCCGGACGGCGCGGGCAAGACCACCCTGATTCGCATGCTGGTGGGGCTGGTGCGTCCGGACGACGGCAATGCCACGGTGGGGGGATTCGACGTGCGCCGGGAGCTGTTCCGGGTCAAGGAGGTGATCGGCTACCTGTCGCAGCGCTTCAGCCTCTACCCGGACCTCTCCGTGCGTGAGAACATCCGTTTTTACGGTGACCTGTTCCAGGTGGAAAAAAGCGAGATCGCGAGCCGGGAGAAGCGGCTGCTGGAATTCAGCCGGCTCGGACCTTTCGTCGACCGGCGCGCGGGCGCGCTTTCCGGAGGGATGAAGCAGAAACTCGCCCTCTGCTGCACCCTGGTCCACGTGCCGCGCATCCTGTTCCTCGATGAGCCGACCACGGGCGTGGACCCGTTGTCCAGGCGCGAGTTCTGGGACCTGCTGGCCGAGCTGCGGGACGGCGGCACCACGGTCTTCGTCAGCACCGCCTACATGGAGGAGGCCGCCCGCTGCAACCGGGTCTCCCTGATGTACGGCGGCCGGGTCTTGGCTGCCGACACGCCGGAGCGTCTGCCCGAGCTCTATCCCTACTGCCTGCTGGAAATCGTGGTGCCGGAGGCGGTCTCGCGGGTGGAGCAGGTCGAGGCGCTTCCCGGGGTGAAGTCGGTGCAGGTGTTCGGCGACCGGCTGCATGTCGGTATCGATGAAGCCGAAACCGATGTGCAGACCTTGGAGAACGCTATCACCTGCCTGCCTGAAGCACGCTGCTCGATAAGAAAAATCCGGCCCGGACTCGAAGACGTTTTCGTGGAGATGATCCGCGGCTGAAATGCCAAAACTGTTTAAACTGAAACGAATCATGAAGGCAGAGTCAATGAGGAGCATCAAGCAATGACCTCGGGAGTGAAAAATGGCTGATTACGCGGTGGTGGCGGAAAAACTGATCCGCACTTTCGGCGGTTTCCGCGCGGTGGACGGGATAGACTTCGCGGTGGAGCGCGGGGAGATATTCGGCTTCCTGGGCGCCAACGGCGCGGGCAAGACCACCACCATCCGTATCCTTTGCGGCCTGCTCAGGCCTTCCGGCGGCAGGTGCGAAGTGGACGGGATCGACGTGGGGGCCGAGCCGGAGAAGGTCAAGCGCCGGATTGGCTACATGAGCCAGAAGTTCTCGCTCTACGAAGACCTGACCGTGGCCGAAAACTTCCGGTTTTTCGGCGGAGTTTACGGCATGAAAAACGGCGACATAGTACAGCGGCAAATGGAGCTGTTCGGCCGGCTGGGACTGGAAGAGGTGGAGGACAAAATGCCCGGCGAGCTGCCGCTGGGCTGGAAGCAGAAGGTGGCGCTGGCCAGCGCCGTACTGCACCGGCCGCGCATCGTGTTTCTCGATGAGCCCACCAGCGGGGTCGACCCGATCAGCCGGCGCACCTTCTGGAAGCTGATCCACTCGCTGGCCAGCCAGGGGACCACGGTATTCGTCACCACCCACTACCTGGATGAAGCCGAATACTGCGACCGGATTTCGATCATGGAGGCCGGCCGGATAGCCGCGGTCGGCTCCCCGGCCCAATTGAAAGCGAGCTACGGCGGTCAATCGGTCGAGGAAGTGTTTATCCGCCTGTTGCGGAACTGAGGGGATTCGATCATGCGCAAGCCCAAGATAGTGACCATCGCGGCCAAGGAAAGACGGCATATCCTGCGCGACCCGCGCTCGCTGGTGCTGATCTTCCTGCTGCCCGTGGTGATGATCCTGCTCTACGGCTACGCAGTAAACCTCGATCTGCGCAACATCCCGCTGTCGGTGGTCGACTACGACCATACATCCTCTTCGCGGCTGGTCCTGGAAAGGATGGTCAATTCCGGGTATTTCTCGGTGACCGGGCATTACGGGTCGGTGGCCCAGGCGGAGCCGGACGTGATAGCGGGACGCTCATTCGGCATCCTGGTTTTTCCGGTGAATTTCGCCCGCGATCTTTACCGTCCCGCGCAGCCGGCCCGGATCCAACTGATCCTGGACGGCAGCGACGCCAACACCGCCACCATCACCTCGGGCTATTTCAGCGCTTTCCTCGCTACGTTGAACCAGGCCGGCGCCGGGTTTTCGGTCAGGCCGAGGATTCTCTACAACCCGGACCTCGAAAGCGTCAAGTTCATCGTCCCGGGGCTGGCCGGCGTGCTTTTGATGATGATCTGCGCGCTGATGACCTCCGTAACGATCACCCGCGAGAAGGAGTTCGGCACGCTGGAGCTGGTCTTGACCACTCCGATCCAGCCCTACCAGGTGATCCTCGGCAAGGTGCTGCCCTACATTGTGATCGCTTTCCTGGAGTGCCTGACGATAGTGGGTTTCTCCCATGTCTGGTTCGGAGTGCCGGTGAGCGGCAGCCTGTTTCTGCTGATGGGCCTCACGTTCGGCTACCTGTTCTGCGCCCTGGCGATCGGGATCACTATATCAGCGGCGGTAGAATCCCAGCAGGTGGCGATGTCCCTGGCGATGGTGGCCACCATGCTGCCCTCGGTGATGCTTTCCGGCTTCATTTTCCCGGTGGCGAGCATGCCGCTGCCGTTGCGGCTGTTGAGCGGGGCGATCCCGGCCACTTACTATCTGAAGATAATCCGCGGAATAATGCTCAAGGGCGTGGGCTGGAACGAGCTCTGGCCCAACTTCGCGATCCTGATCGGGTTCGGGGTATTCTTTCTGCTGGTGGGTATGAAAAAGTTCAAGACGCGCCTGGGCTGATCCGGAGGCAGGGATGAAGGTAGTCAAAGCGATAATCAGGAAAGAGTTTCTTCAGGTTTTCCGCAATCCGTTCATGCTGCGGATAATATTTGTGATCCCGATCGTGCAGCTTTTCGTGCTGGGTTACGCGATCACCTTCGACATCACGAACATCTCCCTGGTGGTGCGCGACGGCGATCGCTCGCAGACCAGCCGGCTGCTGGTGGAGAAAATCCGGGGGAGCGGCCGCTTCCGGATCCGGGCCTACGAGCCGGACCAGCAGCGTCTCAAATGGTACTTCGATAATGCCGCAGCCCAGGTTTCCCTGGCCATTCCGCGGGATTTCGAAGCCGACCTGGCCAACGGAAGGAACCCCGCGCTGCAGATACTGGTGGACGGGGTGGATTCCAACACCGGCATCGTCGCCAACGGCTACATCCAGCAGATCGTCGCCGAAACGATGAGCCAGCTCGAGCGCAACCACCCGGCTCCGCAAATGAAGGCCCCGGCGGGCGAGGGCCGGATCGAGCCGAAAGTCAGGGTCTGGTACAATCCCGATCTGGAGAGCCGCAACTACATGCTGCCCGGCATCGTGGCGATCCTGGTGATGATGACCACCGTGCTCTTGACCAGCACCGGGATCGTCCGGGAGAGGGAAATCGGTACGCTCGAACAGTTGAGCGTGACGCCGGTGAGAAAGTGGGAGCTCCTGCTGGGCAAGACCATTCCTTTCGCCGTGCTGGGCTTTTTCCTGCTGCTTCTGGCCCTGACCGTGGTGGCCGCCTGGTACCGCATCCCGATGGAAGGCAGCCTGGGCCTGCTGCTGTTTTTGGGTTTCCTTTTCGTCCTCTGCAACCTCAGCGTGGGACTTCTCATCTCCACGCTGTCCTCCACCCAGCAAGAGGCGTTTCTGCTCGCCTTTTTCTTCATTATTTTCGCTATCCTCACGAGCGGCCTGTTCGCGCCGATCCACAACATGCCGCAATACATCCAGTACATGACCTATCTTAACCCGGTGCGCTACTTCATGGAAGTGGTGCGCGGGATCTACCTCAAAGGCAGCTCGTTCGCCTACCTTTGGCACCAGGGCGCGGCCCTGTTGGTCTGGGGACTGGCCGCATTCTGGTTTGCCTCCCTGCGTTTCCGTAAACAGGTGAGCTGATCGTCGCCGGTCCGCGCGGTAAGGCCCGGTCCGGCTAAAGTTGCATTTTTTCTCGCATTTAGTTAATGTAATCAGGCTGCAGCCTTGCCTGATATCGGGCTTTGAGCACGAGCGGAGGACATTCGTGGAAATCGGCCGGGAACTGATAGAAAAGATTTTCCAGGACACGAACATCGACGTGCGGGTGGGAAGCCATCTGTACACCAGCCAGGAGACGATCCTGAATTATCTGGTGCTGGCCCGCAGCCTGGAGAACGAGGATGTCACGGTGCGTTGGGACGGGGCGGTGCGCGTTTCTCCCAGGATGACTATCGCCGCCGATGAGCACGCCTCGATCAATCTGCGCGATTTCTATGGCTACGAGGAAGTGATACCACAACAATTGCAGGACATGGCCGTCGTTTTCCGCAGCGCCTACCTGCACCTGGAACAGGGCGTGCAGCGCCAGCATATCCCTCAGCGGCTGGACGAGGCGATAGTGCTGATAAAGAACATCTTCGACAGGATTACCAGCCACCGTTCGAGAACGCTCGGCAACGAAAACAATGCCTTGATTATCGCCCCCAGTGAGTTTGTTTGGCCCGTTTCCGTGCTGAAGTACGTAGCCGAGGTGGTGGGGCAGGATTTCCGCAGTTTTCTCCGTTACAGCCCCTGAACCGGCGTTTCGATCCGACCGGCTTTTTCGGTCGCCCGGTCGTGAGGAGGGTTCTCGAGCCGTGGCAGACTGGCCGATGTTTCACCGGGACCCTCAGAGGACCGGGTATACGCCCGATGAAACTCTTTCCCCGGATGTCCTGCGCTGGGTCCTGCAAACCCAGGACGCGGTCTTCTTCGCCAGCCCGACCGTCAAGGGCGCGCGCTGCTTCTGCGGTTCGCGCGATGGCTATCTCTATTCGGTGAACGCGGATAGCGGAGAATTCATCTGGAGCTTTCACACCTCCGATGAGGGCAACCTGGCCAATTCAGCAGCGGACAGCCAGGTCTTTGCCGGATCGAACCGGGACGGCTGTCTGCGGGCGCTTTCGGCCGACAGAGGCGAATTGCTCTGGATCTTCCAGACGCTCGGCCCGGTGTTTTCCAGTCCCCTGGAAGTCGAAAATACCGTGGTGATCGGCAGCTCCGATGGCAGCCTCTATGGCCTGGACCGGACGAGCGGGGCCAGGCTCTGGGAATACCGCTGCGGTGGCGAGGTACGCTATTCGAGCTGTCTGGCGGGCCGGGCGGTCTGCGCCGGGTCGACCAACGGCGTATTGTACGCGGTGGACCTGGAAGACGGCCGGCCGCTCTGGAATTTCAGGACTCAGGGGGCGGTCAACTGCACGCCGTCCTCCGCAGAGGGACTGGTGCTGTGCGGCTCGGACGACCAGAACCTCTATGCCGTGGAAAGCGACAGCGGCAAGCTGGTCTGGCAGTTCAGGACCGACGGCCCGATCCGCTCCACCTGCGCCCTGGCCGCCGGCAGGATAATCCTGACCTCGATGGACGGGCGCTGCTACGCTCTGGATGCCGAGGACGGCCACCAGCTGTGGAGCTACCGCACCAACGATTCCGTTTATTCATCGCCGGCGGTGTCTGCCGAAAAGGTCTTGTTCGGTTCCGGAGACGGCCACCTCTACGGCCTCGAGCTCGACTCCGGCCGCCTCCAGTGGCGCAACTTCATCGGCAGCGGAATCATCTCCAGCCCGGCAGTAGCCGGCGGCAGGATTTACGTGGGAGCGGAAAACGGCAGGCTGTACTGTTTCGGGGGCAGCGGGAAAAACAAGAGGAAGAAAAAACAGTAAAGGGAGCTGTTCAGTTATCATGGCCGGAATACGGATCAAGCTCGAAAACGTGGGCCGGGTAGTGGTGAAGGTCGGTACGCGCGTGCTGACCGGACCGGACAACCGGATAGCGGCCGAGCGTATCGGGGAGCTGGCGGCTCAGGTAATGAAGCTCGACCGGCGCGGCATCCGGACGGTGATAGTCTCCAGCGGCGCGGTGGGGGCTGGCATGGGCAAACTGGGACTCGAACGCTACCCGCGGATCATCCCGGACCGTCAGGCCGCGGCCGCAGTGGGACAGGTGGAGCTGATGAAAATCTGGGAGGATGCCTTTGCCACTTTCGGCCGGCAGGTGGGCCAGGTACTGGTCACGGCCGAGGACCTGCAGAGCCGCTACCGCTACGTAAACCTGCAGAACACGTTTGAAAGCCTGCTGCGCATGGGCGTGGTGCCGGTGGTAAATGAGAACGACAGTGTGGCCGTGCGCGAGCTCAAGTACGGAGACAACGATGCGCTGAGCGTCCGGGTGGCGGGAACCGTCGCGGCTAAGCTGCTGGTGCTCCTGACCGTGCCGGACGGACTCTACAGCGCCAATCCCCTCAAGGACCCTTCGGCCAGGCGGCTGTCGGTGGTGGATGAAGTCACGGCCGAGATTACCAGGACTACCCGGGGCAAGGGCAGCGAAGTATCCATCGGCGGCATGCGCTCGAAGATCGAGGCGGCCGACCTGGCGACCCGGGCCGGCTGCTACTGTGTGATCGCCACCGGCGTGGCTCCCGACCTGGAAGGGATCGTCGATGGGAAGGACATCGGCACGCTGTTCCTGCCGCGGGCCGATGGCTTTCGGCGCAGGAAGCACTGGATCGCCTTTACCGGCCGCACGCGGGGGCGTCTGCTGGTGGACGAAGGCGCCCGCACTGCGCTGGAGCGGCGGGGCAAGAGCCTTCTCTCCAGCGGAGTGAAAGGGATAATCGGGAGCTTTGAAGCGGGTGACGTGGTGGACATCGCGCTCGGCGCCGCCGGCGACGCTTTTGCCAGGGGAGTGACCAGCTACGCCGCCGAGGATTTGGAACGGATCAAGGGCCTGCATTCATCTCAGATCGAAAAAATCCTGGGTCACGACGGCCCGGAGGAAGTGATACACAAGGACAACCTGGTACTGCTGAATGCGGCAGACCGGGAGGATTCGGGGAGGCGGGATGAGCGGTAACGGAATCAGGGGAATGATCGAATATCTGGGCCGCAAGGCGCGGGAGGCGGCCTCGGCGCTGGCCACTGCCACCTCGGAACAGAAAAACCGGGCTCTGGAAGCGGTGGCGGCCGCCCTCGAAGACAACGTTCCGGAGATCCGCAAGGAAAACGCCAGGGACCTGGATAAAGGCCGAGAAGAAGGACTGATCCCGGCCCTGCTCGACCGCCTGCGCCTGGACGACAAGCGGATCGCGGCGATGATCGCTGGAGTGCGGGACGTGGTCGGCCTGCCGGACCCGGTCGGGCTGGCCTACGACCAGCGGGTGCGGCCCAACGGACTCCGGATTCACCGCCTGCGGGTTCCGATCGGGGTGATCGGCATCATCTACGAATCCCGGCCCAACGTCACGGTGGACGCCGGCGCGCTCACGCTCAAGAGCGGCAATGCGGTAATCCTGCGGGGGGGCAGCGAGGCGATCAATTCCAACTTGGCGCTGGCCGGAGTGATGAGCGCCGCAGTCCGGTCGGCCGGCCTGCCGGCCGAAGCGGTGCAGCTGGTACCGACCACGGACCGGGAAGCGGTGGGGGAGCTCCTCCGGCTCGACCGCTACGTCGACCTGATCATCCCGCGCGGCGGCGCCTCATTGATCCGCCGGGTAGTGGAGAACAGTACTATCCCGGTGATCAAGCACTACGATGGCATCTGCCACGTGTACGTGGACGGCGAGGCGGACCTGGCGATGGCCGCTGAAATCGCTTTCAACGCCAAGGTGCAGCGGCCCGGGGTGTGCAACGCCATGGAAACTCTGCTGGTGGACCAAGTGGTGGCGAAAGAGTTCCTGCCCGGCATGTGCGAGCGGCTGGAGGGGGCCGGGGTCGAGATTCGGGGCTGTGACCGGACCCGGGCTCTCTACCGGCGAGCCAAGCCGGCCAGCGAACAGGACTGGCGCACCGAATACCTCGACCTCATCCTCAACGTATGCGTGGTGGACGGGCTCGAGGGGGCAGTGGAGCACATCGAGCGCTACGGGTCGCGCCATACCGATGCGATCGTGACCGGCAACGAAAACAAAGCCGCCGAATTCGTCAAGCGGGTCGATTCCGCCAGCGTGATGGTCAACGCCAGCACCCGTTTCAGCGACGGCGCCCAGTACGGACTCGGCGCTGAAATCGGGATCAGCACGGACAAGCTGCACGCCCGCGGGCCGATGGGACTCGAGGAGCTGACTACCTACAAGTGGGTGGTCCAGGGGCAGGGCCAGCTTCGCGAATAAGCCAGGCTGCAGGGGGGGACGGGAAAAAAGCAGGCCTAATAAACCGACATGACAAAAAAACCGAAAATCGACCAGAATCCCAGACGGATTGCGCTTGCCGGCGGTTTGATCCTGTTCGCGGTCGTACTCTACCGAAACGCCTGGCTCAGCGACGACGCCTACATCACCTTTCGCACGGTCGATAATTTCATCCAGGGCTACGGCCTGACCTGGAACGTGGCCGAACGGGTCCAGGCTTATACCCACCCGCTCTGGATGTTCCTCCTGTCAGCCTTCTACTTCTTCAACCATGAAATTTACTATACCTCCCTCGTCATTTCGATGGCGATCAGCCTGGCTGCGGTGTTCATAATGACCGGCGGCATCGCCCGGGACATTCAACGTACAATTCTGGTTCTGCTTATCCTTCTGTTTTCCAAAGCTTTCATGGATTACTCCACTTCCGGCCTGGAGAATCCGCTGACCCATCTGCTGCTGGCCTTGTTCCTCTATCTGTTTCTCGCCGGGCCGGCCCGGCCGGCCCGGCTGGTGCAGCTTTCCCTGCTGGCGGCTCTCCTGCTGGTCAACCGGATGGACACCTTATTACTGGTTCTCCCGGTCCTGGTGCTCGAATACCGCCGGTCGGAGCTCAGCCATGTCTCCCGGGCCGGCAGGCTGGCAATCGGCTTTCTCCCGTTCTTTGTCTGGGAAGCCTTTTCCCTCTTCTATTACGGCTTTCTCTTTCCCAACACCGCCTTCGCCAAGCTGAACTCGGGTGTCCCGCAGTTGACCTTTCTTAAGCATGGGGCTCTGTATTTATACGAATCCCTGCGGCTGGATTATCTGACCTTGCCGGTAATCCTGGCCTCCCTTGTCTTCGCTTCCATAAGCCGTGACCGGAAACTAATCGCCCTGGCCTGGGGAGTAGCCCTCTACCTTCTCTATGTGTTCAAGATCGGCGGGGATTTCATGGCGGGCAGGTTCTTGACAGCGCCGTTGTTGATTGCCGCCGCCATCACGACTCAATTGAAAGCATTGAAGCCAAACCGCAGGCTGGCCGGAAGTATAATTGCGGCGGCAATTCTGGGCCTGGTTTCTCCGCGGAATCCGCTTTTTTCCGGTGCGGATTACGGAAGCCCCGTGCCCGAGTCCTCGAATCATGTGATGGACGAAAGGGGATTTTACTATCAGGATACCGCCTTGTTGAAGGCCAAAGTCGGCCAGCCGATGCCGACCAGCCAATGGGCGAACCAAGGCATCTTGTACAAGCAGTTGGGAAAAAAATTCGTTTACCGGACGAGCATCGGGATGGCCGGATTTTTTGCCGGCCAGGGTACTTTTATTCTCGACGCGCTGGCCCTGGCGGACCCCTTGCTGTCCAAGCTCCCCATCGAGCCTGGTTCGGACTGGCGTATCGGCCACTATATGCGCTATATCCCCTACGGTTATATACGGACCCTGAAAACCGGTGAAAACTCCATCTCCAGCCCGGCTCTCAAGCAATATTACGACAGGCTGGCCTTGCTGGAAAAGGGCAGGCTATTCAGCCTCGAAAGAATTAAAGAAATTTTCCGGTTCAATCTTGGCCTGAACGATCATCTGCTCGACGAGTACAATAAGAGCCTGAACCTCGAGAAGGTTTACAATACCCTGCTGGATCCCACCACTCCGGCTTTCCCCTGGTTATCCCGTGCGCTCGACTATGACAGCCGCGGCATGCTGGACAGCTCGTCGATCCTGCACGTGGAAATGGTCGATAATAAAGTGGAAATGATTGAAGAAGAGGGTTATGCCTGGGGCTGGGCCATGAATCTTTTTTTCAAGCATTTCTATTGGCAGAGCATCGATCTGGGTAGTTTGCAGGAAAGCGAGATAATTTACCTGATGCGGCTTTACTATCTTTTGGGGAAAGATGAAGAATTACTGTACATGTATCATCATATCCTGCCGACCGAAGTGCCGTTGAATGCATTTCTGAGGTTAGAAAAAATCCTCAGCTTCTGCGACCAATCACATGTATTGAAATTATTGGCCAATCTGATTCTGATGGGTCAAGAAAATTCGGAGAAACCGGGGGTCGCTCTGCTCAATCTGGTGACTTTCTGCGATATCTCCGGACTGCCTGATGTGGGCAGCGAGATTTATATGAAGTTCATAAATGAAAAGCCGGAAGTCGCTCCGGAGGTCAAAGATATTTATCTGGAAATGATGAAGCACAATTACGGGATCTACCTCCAGAAGATCCGGGAAAATCCGTTCGACTTTAAATATTTCAGTTTCTTCCTCCGGTTTTTCCTGGTGCAGGAGGATCAGACAAATCTGAATCTGCTGCTTTCCTACATGAAGGAGCGTAATTTCGAGCCGCAGAGCTGGGCCCACCTGATTCGTCTGGCCCGGTTTTCTGGAGATGAAAAGTTGGGGAATGAGATCGGCAGCCTGGCTTTGCAGAAGCGTCCCGGCCAGCCGGAAATACTTAATGTTCTGAAATGAAAGACCGCTTCCGGCCTGACAAACCGGCGAGAATTTAATTTTGATAAAACAATTTAACCTTTTAATATCTGGAGAATTAATTGATAATACGTCAAGTATTACTTTATGTCGTTATGCTCCTGACTTCAGCGGTGTGGGCCGGGCCGGCCAAGGCCGAACAGGCACTGCCGGCTTTCCCGGGCGCGGAAGGTTTCGGCGCTGCCAATCCCGGCGGCCGGGGCGGCCGCGTGATCAAGGTGACCAGCCTGGCTTCGTCGGGACCGGGCAGCCTGGCCTGGGCCTGCAGCCAGGAGGGCCCGCGGATCGTGGTGTTCGAGGTCAGCGGGGTGATCGAGGGCGATGTCATTGTCCGGTCGGGCCGGATCTCTATCCTGGGCCAGACCGCTCCGGGCGCCGGGATCACGATCAAGGGGATGCTGAGAAGCGCCGCAGCGCGCCGGGGTGAGAAAATCGAGGACATCGTGGTGCGCTTCCTGCGCGTGCGGCCGGACTCCAACCAAATCCTCAGCCAGCAGGGCGACGCGATCCAGTTCTCCGCGGCGCGCCGGGTGATGATCGACCACTGCTCCTCGAGTTGGGCCAGCGATGAAACTATCGACGTTTTCCAGGCCGATGACGTCACCGTGCAGTGGTGCACTGTCGAGGACGGCGATACTGCGGGCCACGAGGAGGGCGTGCACAACTACGGCCTGATCCAGGGTCCCGACGGACACAGGATTACAGTGCACCATACCCTGTTCGCTCATCAGAAACGCCGCTGTCCGGCAATCGCCAATGGCCCGGCGGATGTGGTCAACAACGTGGTCTATAACTTCCGCGACGGCTTCCTGCACGACAACCCGGTCAACGACTCGACCTTCAACATCGTGGCCAATTACTACAAAGTGGGGCCCAACGATCCGGACATCTTTCCGTTCTGTTTCGGCGAGGGCTACTACTACCTGCGGGATAATTTCATCGAGGGGCTGGGCCTGGTGCAGGACCCCTGGCACGAAAAAGACCGCCTGCGGGGCCTGGCCTATTATGCTGGCCGCGGCCACAAGGCCGTTAATCCCGCCGTCACTCCGCCGGTGACCACTCAGAGCGCCGGGGAAGCTTACGAGCTGGTGCTCTCCCGGGCCGGAGCTTTCCCCCGGGATTTCATCACCAGGCGCTGTATCGGGGAGGTGCGCACCGGCACCGGAACCTGGGGCAGACGGGCCATTCCTGACCTCCTGCGGGGCCTCGCGCCGGCAGCTCCGCCCAAAGACTCGGACGATGACGGCTTGCCGGACGCCTGGGAGACCTCGCATGGTCTCGACCCGGCTGACGGCAGTGACTACAACAAGGTTATGCTGAGCGGCTACACGGCGATAGAGGAATATTGCAACGAGCTGGCGGTGATATTATATAATAAATGAATTAAAAAGACACTTTAATTAAAACAAGACAATAGCAGGTAATCGGAATATATTTTCGTTTATATAATATTTAATTTAGAGTAGAACATGATTTGTAAATTGTGCCTTACAGATAATAAATTAGTTAATTCTCACATCATACCAGAATTTTTATATAAAACTTTATACGACGAAAAGACTCATAGATTTATTTGCATAACGGCAGATCCATCAATTGTGACATATACTAAAAGAAAAGGATATTATGAAAAACTATTATGTAATGATTGTGAGGAAGTAATTTCTAAGTATGAAACATATGCAAGCAGATTTTTGAGAGGAATGGAAAAGGTTAAAATAATTGAGAGTGAAATATTATTTACAGTGGAAGGAATAAATTACAAATATTTAAAATTATTTCTGCTATCAATATTGTGGAGAGTACATATTTCATCAAAAGATCAATTCAAGTACGTTAATCTTGGATCACATGCTGAATTATTACGGAAAATGATTTTAGATTCCGATGCTGGCTGTCCAGATAGATATTTATGCTTTGCTTCTTACAATCCAATTGATTCACCCAAACTTTCAAGACTAATAATAACACCAGAAATGATTAAAATAAATGATTATAGATGCTATCGGTTATATTTTGCCGGTATTATGTGGTTAATAGTAGTTTCAAGTCATTCTAAAAGATTCAAAAATAAGGAGTACGCGTTGTCTGAAAGCGGCAACTTATTTATATTTAAAGATGTTAAGAACTCTAGACAATATTTTTCTGAACATGCTAAAATATTTCGCAAGTATAAAAAATATCTCAAGTTAGATAATTAAATAATTTCCCCCTGCATCAGGGCCCTCCACGCGGGCAGTATCCTCACACTGTCTATCTCCACCAGCCGGCCAATCAATTTCTCCAGGTAACTGGCCCGGATCGGGCCCCAGCCCTCCTCGTCCAGGCCGTGCACGTTGTAGACGAACCAGCCGGAAGGCCCTTCCAGGAACCGGCCCAGCACCCGGTCCAGGTGCGCCTCGCAGTTGGTTGGCCCATACCCCGAAGTGGTGATTTTCACCGTGGCGGAGGTGGGCAGGGGGTTCACTTCGCCGCCGGTGGTGCGGAAAGCCCTCACCTGGGAGGGCAGCCAGGCTTCCAGCTCGGGCGAGCTCTGGTTGTAGGGGAAGTTGAACACCGCTTTTTTCGGGTCGAAACCTCTCAGCTCTTTGGAAAAAACCTCCAGGCACTTTGTTACCAGCCCTTTGGCTTCATCCAGCGGCAGGTCGCGCAGATGGGCGTGGCGGTAACCATGCGGCATGACCTCGTGGCCCCGTTCCTGCAGTTCGTTCCACAGGCTCCATTCACCGATCAGCCTGGTCAGCGCGTAGTCATCTACGAGCATACCCGGCACGTGCCCCATGGCCACGATGTTGAAACAGGCCGACAGGCTGAATTTCTCGTAAATCTCCGCAGTGCGGATGAATGACTTGCGGAAGCCGTCGTCGAAACTGAGCGTGACGATATGGAGTCTCTGCGCTTCCCGCGCCTTTACCATCCCGCCTGTAGCCATGACCATCCCTCCAGTGATCCCGATAAAGTCCCTGCGTTTCATGAGCCGCTCCTCCCGGGTGAATTTATTCGATCTTGACCGTGACGCCCTCGCGGCTGGCCCGGTAGGACGCCTCCAGCACGACGCTGGTGAGCCGGCCGATCCGGCCGCTGACCCGCGGTTCGCGGCCGGTCCGGATTGCCTCGCCGAAATCCTCTATCAAAGGCAGGTGCAGATTCGCATGGGGCGGCCAGTCGAGCGTACGGGTCCGGTCTTTTTCGGTGATTTGCATCCGGCCGCTGTTGAGGCTTTCGAGTACGACTTTGCCCTCGGTGGCGAACACTTCCAATTGGTCCGCGGCTGGCCCGATCGTGTGGTAAGCGCCCACGAAAGATTGCGCTCCGTTCGTGTGGCGCATCGCCACCAGGGCGCTGTCTTCCACTTCGCGCTCGAAATGCAGCCGGTCGGTGAAGGCGGCCACTTCAGCTACCGGGCCCAGGATGTCGAGCAGGATGTCGATCCGGTGGCTGCCGAAATCCATCAGGGGGCCGCCGCCGCCGTGACGCTGGGTGAGCCGCCAGCGGAAAGGGTGGTCATCGGGAAACGTCCAATATTCGCAGGCCAGGGCTCTCGCCAGCACCGGCTTTCCGATCGCGCCCCGGCCGATCAGGGCCTTGATCTCGATCACGGCCGGGTAGAACCTTCGGTAGTAGGCGACGCCCAGGAGCACCCCGGCCTTTCCGCAGGCCTCGATCATCCGGTCGCATTCGGCCGGGTTCAGGGCCATCGGCTTTTCGCAGAGCACGTGCTTGCCGGCCCGGGCCGCGGCCAGGGTATGCGGCAGGTGCAGGTCCACCGGGGTCGCCAGGTAGACCGCCTCGATTTCGGGGTCCGCGAACACCTGCTCCGCGGATTCGTAGGCCATTTGCGCGCCGAATTTTCCGGCGAATTCCTTCACGCGGGAGGAATCTTTTCGCGCCACGGCCCGGATTTCGTGGCCCGGCAGGTCGCGCAGGGCGGGGGCCACCCGCTTGGCCGCGATGTCGCCGCAGCCCACAAGGCCCCAGTTGATAGTTTGCATTGATTACTTTTCCTGTTCAGCTTCCAGCACGAACGGCGAGGTTAACCACGTCCGCTCGATTCCGTAGTCAGGTACCCTGCAGATTCCTCAGCTCCCTGATCCTGGAAACGAAATATTCCGGGTTCTCCGGCGTCACGACGATAACCCGCTTGTCGAACCTCAAGACTACGGCCGACTTCTGGTCCGTGGCGAACGCGCGGTAGGAGCCAAGCCTTTTATTGTGAAAAGCACCTGCGAAACAGAACATGCCTCCGTTACCGAACGTCCTGATCGATTTTGCCATGGCCTGAGGATCGGCATCCGCCGAAATCAGGCCGGACAGGTCAATTTTTGAGTCCCACCCCAGGCGTTGAACGAGCAAGGCATCCGGGGTCAATACGTAGCCCCGGATCAGGAAGAAGGCCGAGACCGTCAGGATCAAAAGAGGCACTACGATCATGCCGAGGCTCCAGATAACGCTGTCCCGGGGACCCGTGACAAGGCCGATGATCGGAATACCGAGGAGAGTCAGAACGGAAAAGCCCGTCATTAGCTTGAGAGCCGTTCCCCACGGAGCATTGAACGTTACCGTTTGTATCATAACAATCTCACAAAGTTATTGCATGATCAGGTATTAACAGATTGAGACGGGCACGGCGTGCCGTGCCCCTACGGGACGTTTCCTCAGATCCGCTACTAATCCCGTTATTCAGCCGTATGCTGCACGAGAGCTTGCGTCTCAATTCATTCGAATTTCTTCACGTACTGCAGGAATTTCTTTGCGGTGGCGTCCAGGTTTTCGATCGACCCGCCGCCGTCCAGCTCGGCGCACATTTCATAGGCGATGTACCCCCGGTAGCCGATCTCCCGGAGCGCGCCGATAAATGTGTCGTAGTCGATTATCCCTTCGCCGATCGGCACCGCGCGCATCACGCCGATCTGCCGGGAGTAGTTGATCAGGTCGGGGTTATAGGTGTAGCGCGGCAGGGTGACGTAATCCGCTGCCGTGGTGTGCACGATGTAGGGCTTCATCCTGAGCACGGACTGCCGGAGCTGGTCGCCGGTAAGCCCCTCCAGGGTGGGAGACCAGGCGTCCCAGGCTGAGGCCACGTTGGGCAGGTTCACTTCTTTCAGGAGCCAGTACATGGCGTCGTGATGCAGGGCGATGTCGTGGTGGTTCTGCACCGCCAGGGTCACGCCGTATTTCGCGGCGGCCTTGCCCGCCAGCCGCAGGCCCCCTCCACCACCTGGGCGTACTGCTGGTCCCAGGGGACGCCGGGACGTTCGTAGCCGGTGAAAATCCGGACCATGTCCGTGCCCAGGTCGTGGGCCAGTTTGGCGACTTCACCCACGTAGGCCGCCTGGATTTCGGCGTTGGGGATTCCTGGCTTGTCGATCCCGGCGGTGAAGTCGGTGTAGCTGGCCAGGCAGACCAGCTTGAGCCCCAGCTCCTCGATCCGCTGCCGAAGCCTCCGGCGGGCGGCATCATCGTAGTCGTGGGGCGACACGTGCGGCCGCTTGGCCACCAGCATCACGTTTTCGAAACCCAGCTCCCTGGCCTTGACCAGGAATTGGTCCACGGTCAGGCTCTGCTGGCCGCGCCAGAATCCGGCGTAGCTCACCGAATGAAGGCAGGGCTTGACTTTGAAATCCGCCGGGTTGCCTGTCGGGGTGAGCTGAGCCAGAGCGCCGGAAGCCAGGAGAAAGGCCGCGGCCGCAGCCTTAGCAATCGCCGGGATTCGTTTCATGCGGTCCTCCGCTTTCCGGTTTGGCAAGTGGCTGAAGGCTTGCAATATAAAGTCCGGTTCCGGGCCGGGCGAGGATTTTCAGAAGCGGGTGCGGACCCCGGCGCCGAACCGCCGCGGCTCGCCCACCGACACCAGACCCTCGGAGGTGCGGCCGGTCTCGTACACCCGGTCGAACAGGTTTTCGGCGTGGAAGTAAACCGAGGCGCGCTCGGAAAGCTTTCTTTCGGCGAAGATGTCCAGCGTGGCGAAACCGGCCAGCGGCAGAGTGTTGAGGTCGTCTTCGTACTGGCCGCTGACCGAGCGCGCCTGCAGGCTGATTGTCAGAAGACGCGGGTCAGCGAAGTCCAGCGCGGCGGTAAACGTGTGCCGCGGCACCTGGGGTGGACGCTTCAGTTCCAGCGCGGGGAAGAGGGGAGCAGCGGTGATCGCCGAGGAGCTGAACAGGTAGCTGGCCGAAACACCCCAGCGGGAGTCCGGCTGCACCGTGAACTCCGCCTCCAGACCCCTGACCCGCATGCGGCCTATATTGGCCCGCTGCCGGCCGCCGGTGCTCACGGTGCGGTTGGCGATTGCACCCCGCACCCGGTTATAATAACCGGTAATCCCGGCGGAGAATCCATCCCGGCGAAAGTCTAACCCGGCATCGACTCCGGTCAGGCGTTCGGGGTCGAGAAGTTCGTTGGCTTCGGTGACGTCGTTACGCACGCGGAACGGTCGGAAAAGTTCGTTGAGAGTGGGCAGGCGGAAAGTGCGGTAGGCTGAGCCGCGCAGCTTGAATTCGCGGCTGATTTCATAGACCAGCCCGGCCCCCGGATCGAGCTCCCAGGCGCCGCGCGAGCCGAAAGAGTCGTCCCGGAGGACTTCGTGAGTGGTCCGGTCCGTTTCGGTGCGGAAGCCGTCGTAAATCTGCCAGTAGTCGGCCCGCAGGCTCGCTGAAAGCTGAAGTTTCGGCAGCGGAGTATAGACCTCCTGGCCGAAAATGCCGAATAGCTGCTGGTTGCCGCCGGCGCTGCGCCGGCGCTGAAAGGCCCCGTTGGAATAGAAAAAATATTCGTTGGTTTCCCCTGAAACGAAGCGGAAATCGCTGCCAGCGGTTAATAGGTGCCTGGCCGAAAGCGGCTTGAGCCATTCGACCACCGCTCCCACCGTGCTGGCCGGGACATCGTACTGGTCCAGGGAAGGCGTTTCGCTCGACCGGTCGGCGGCCTGGCTGCTGAAAGTGCTGTGGAAGCCCTGGAAATTGGCGAAAGCCTGGAAGCCGAGGCTCGAGTTGTCGGCGCGGTCGAAATCCGCCCGCAGCGACAGCCAGCCGCCATCCGTGCCGTTACCGGTGAGAGGGGTGCCGTTCGAGCGTTTTTCGCCGTAGAAGCCGGTCTGCACGGTCAGACGGCCCTCGTTGGAAATCCGGCGCGAAAGCTTGCCGGCCAGGCTCCAATTGCGCGAATCCGCCTCGGTGTCGATCGCCCCGCGCTGGTCGGCGCGCACCACTGGCCAGCCGCCGGTGCCGAACCAGCTTCCCTCCAGCGAGAAGTTGTTGCCGCGGGTGGTGCCGCCGGCGTAGAAATCCGCCGAGGAAGTGCCCTGGCTGCCGCCGCTTGCGGTTACGCTCACCTGCTTTTCGCCGGGCTGGGCGGTGATGATGTTGATCACTCCGCCTAGGGCATAGTTGCCCCAGACATTCGAAGTTCCGCCGCGCATCACTTCCACCCGCCGCACCCGGCCGGGCCGCACCCGGCTCCAGTTGACCCAGCCGCCGAACGGGTCGTTGAGCGGCATGCCGTCCACCAGCACCAGCGACCGGCTCGACCCGCTGGCCCCGATCCCGCGCAGGGAAACGCCCTGGGTGGTGGGGTGGGCGCTCGCGCTGCCGGAGCGGCGGAAGAGGCTGAAACCGGGAACGTCCAGCAGCATTTCATCCAGGGTGAGAGCCGCCGAACTGGAAATCCGCTGTTCGGTGAGCACTGTCACGTTGGCCGGCACCCGCCGCAGCTCCAGCCCGGCCCGGGAGGCTTCCACCACTACCGTGTCCAGCTCGTAGAACCGCTCTTCAGCCGCTGCCCGGACCGAGTGGCAGAACGTGGCGCCGATGATTGCCGCGATGACGGCGGCGGAGTTCACAAATGTCCGCATTGTGGTCCTGATAATCTGTGTACCTGGCTTGAAGGACAGGCTTAAGTGTAAGAATCGCGGGAGGAATATGCAAGTGGGGGTAGGGTGAATCAGGCGATCCGGCGGTACTTTTCCACCAGGTCCAGGATCAGCCGGAAGCGCTGAGACGTGAGCTCCTCGGGGAAGCCGTGCTCCATCAGGATGTAGCCCCGGCGGCACCTGCGGCCCAGGGCGGCGGCGCGCGCGAACAGCGTCTCGATGTCCTCGTCCCTTGGATACAGGTAGAAGTCGCTGGGCACGAAGCCGCAGAAGACCACCCGGCCGCTGTAGCGTTCGATCAGTTCCTCGAGGTGGGGAGTTTCCCGGGGGTCGAACGGGTTCAGGATGTCCACCCCGGCCTCGATCAGCATGGGGATGACCGCTTCGATGTTGCCGTGGCTGTGCAGGTGGACATAGGCGCCTCTGGCGTGGCAAAGCTCGAACAGCCGCCTGTACCAGGGGAGGAAAAAGTCGCGGAACATCTCTGGGGAGATCAACAGGCCTTCGGGTGTGCCCAGGTCATCGCAGACCTCAACCAGGCGCACGCCGCGGCCGAGCGCTTCTTCGGCGCAGGCCAGGCTCCATTCGGCCAGGCGGGCGGTGAGCCGCTGCACGAAGGCCGGGTCATCGATCAGGGAGATCATCAGCCTCTGGAACTCGAAAAAGTTGTTGTGGATGCCGCTGAAAAAGCCCATGATCTTGGCCGCCGGCATCACCCCGGCCGCTTTGAAGGCAGCCGCATCCGGGGCCACGTCCACCCAGCGGGCGGGATCGCGGGGGTCGGGGAGTTCGAGCCGGTCGAGGTCCTCCGGCCGCTCGATGGGAAAGCGGTAGCCGTACTGGACGCTGTACGGGTCGAAGCGGTAGAGCCTCCGGCTTCCTCCCTCGAACCGCCAGATTTCCTTGTCGCCTTCCCGCTCCACCAGCTCGCCCACGATCTCCGCCGGCCCGCCGTGGCCGAACGGCAGCGCCCCGCCCTTGCCGCAGCCCAGGGTCGAAACTCCCATGAAGCGCGCGTAGCTGATCACCACCCGCCGGCTCGCCTCGGTCCGCGGCCGGCTGTCGTGACGTTCCGCCGGCAGGCAATAGAGATTATCGTCGAAACAATCGGCCGGCAGGAGTTTTTTACAGGCGCGCCGGTTCCAGTGGCCCATCGGCGTGTAGGGAAAGCGCTCGGGCTTTTGGCCCGCCAGGACGGCCAGCATGTCGGTGTATTCACTCATCAGTCGACCGGGATAACCCGCTCAGAGTTCGAGTGCTTCCAGGGCGCGCCAGCCCTGGTTCATGACGATTTTGACCACGCCGGCGTGAAAGGCCACGATCAGAACGCAGAATCCGGCGATCTGCAGCCAGTCTCCGCCGGTAACAGTCTGCTCGCGGATACGGGCCACGAGCAGCAGGTGCACCGGCCGCACCAGCAGCGCCAGTGTCACGCCGATCAGGGCCAGCGACGCGATCATGTAGAAAATTCCGCCCACGCCGGTGGGGATTTGGGCCGGGTTCTCCACCTCGAAGCGGGGAAAAATCGCACCCATGCCGGTGCCCAGGGCCACGATGGCGAAAGTGAGGGTGAACACCACCAGGCAGGCCACGGCGGTGACGTTGAGGTCGGCCTTGAGGATCCGGCTGCTGACCACGACCAGGAACTGGCCGAGTACCAGCAGGGGCAGGGTGAGGACGAACATCTTGGACCACAGGAAGCGCTTCATCGACACCGGCGCGCTCTTTACCAGCCAGAAACTCTGTCCCTCCAGGCTCACTCCCGGAAAGACGAAGCGGGTCGAGATGCTGGCGATGACAAATCCGGCCAGGCCCAGGTTCATGAAGTTGAGGATGATCTCCAGGAAATAGCGCGGCATGGGGCTGCGCTCCAGGGGCAGGACGGCGAAATTGTAAAGGTAGACCACGATCATGCCGGCCAGCAGAAAAAGCTGCGACCACTGGCCGCGGTCGCGGACGAAAGCCTTGAGGTCCTTGATTACCAGCTCGCGGCTGGCGCGGGGCAGGGGACGCAGGTAGAACGCAAGCAGACGGTCCACGAGGCGGCCGCCGGCGATCCGGCGGGTGTCGGCTTCCTGGGCCCGGCTGAAACCGCGCCGGTAGAGCAGGACCACGGCGTAGTATCCCAGGCTCAGCGAGCCCAGCGCCGCCGAGGCCAGCATCAGGTAAAAGAACAGGCTCTCGCCCTGTTGCACTCCCAGACTGTCCAGCAGCACTCGGCTGGTCCAGAAATGCGGAGACAGCGGGCTGTCCGGGCTGCGCAGCAGGCTGAAAAAGCTCACCACGCTTCCCATCTCATGATGCAGCAGCACCTTTTCCGGGTTGAGGAAGCGGAAGGCGATCACCATTCCGCCGACCAGCGCCACGGAGAGAAAGGACAGGATGTCGCGGGTGCGTCTCGCCACGAAAAGGTTGACCAGCAGCAGGGCCAGGACGATCCCGGCCGCGGTGGGGATCATCGCCAAGGGGACCATCACCAGCGGCAGGCTCAGGTAAAAGCCCGCCCCGGCGTGGAAGACCCGGCCCAGGGCGGCGAAAATCGGCACGGCCATCAGGAATACCATCCAGCTGGCGTGTACCAGGGTTTCGGTGAAACGCGCCAGGTAAACGCTGTGCCGGGAAATGGGGCTGGCGTGCAGCAGGTAGAGGTCTTCGCTGAAAAAGAAAGTGTTGAAGGCGCAGACCAGGTTGCTCACCACCAGGATCAGCAGGAACGAGATCAGGGTCATGCTGACCAGCTTCACGGTGAGCAGCAGGCCGATATCCTCCGTGGAGCGGAAATAGGCCAGCATCCGGTAGAACACCGCATAGGTCACCGACCAGAAGATCGCGGTCACCAGGGCGACCGGCAGTACTTTGGCCGCTCCGGTCGCCCGCCAGGTGGCGGCCGCGGTCCTGATCTTGGGGAAAAACAGCAGGCCGATCCGCGTCATGAGGCAGTCGTCACCAGTTCCAGTTTTCGTCGAAGAATCCGCCAAGCAGGACTTCACCGCCGAACGGCTCGGTCGATCCGCGGCGATAGACCAGGTAGTCCGGCACCATCTTCATCACGCCCTGGAAGCCCCAGCGGTGAGCGTAGTCCCATTCTTCGTGGTAGTCGAGAAACACGAGCCGGTCGGGATTGAGCGGGTTGGGAAAAACGCACTTGAATGAGATTTCGTCCCGGCCGAATCGCTTCCCGCCGGCAATTATGTCATTTCCCGCGAAACTGATCGGGCTGCGGGAGTTGATCCGGGCGATCAGGCTGTTGGCCCGTTCGTCGCCGAAGAGCACCAGATGGCTTTCACGCAGATCTTCGTCCGTGACTTCGGTATCCCGCTTGATGATGAAGTGCACGTCCGGCAGCTCGCCCCAGTTCACGAAGCGCAGCAATTGCTTGAGAGTTTCACCACCGCCCCCGCCGCTGCCGTAAACCAGCACCACGCGGTCGGCCAGGGCTTCCCAGACCGGGCCTTCCAGCCCCTTGCGCTTGACCGGGCCGGACGGCAGGTCGCGGCCGGCCGCCAGGCTGACTTTTCCGTTTTTGCCGATCCGGAACGGCAGCGGCCCGCTCTCAGCCACCTGCGCCTCGGCCGAACCTCCGCCGATAATTTTCAGTTTCAGGCGCTTGAGGCTGCCTGGCGCAGCCAGGCGGTCCGGGTGGATTTTCAGCAGCGAGACGTTTGTTAATTCCCGGACCTCGATTTCTCCCTTCGCCGGGTCCCAGGCCGCGGTAACCTGCGCGTAATCTCCGTAGCGGGTGAAGCGGACGATTTCGAGCCAGCCGTGGCGGGAATCCGCGTAGCGGCAGGTGGTGAAACGCACCAGCTTCTGGGGCAGGAGCCGCTTGGCCGAGAGCAGGTCGAGCAGCACCCGGCGGCCCTCGTAGGCCGGGTCCCAGGCGTTGTGGCCGACATTGTCGAAACGAGTCAGCGGCGCCTCGATCCCGAACTTCCCCAGGGCTTCCACCATCTTCTCGCTGTTGGCTATCGGCACCGTCGGATCATCGTTGCCGTGGTAAATATGGACTTTGGTGGCAGAGGCATTAACCGCCCAGTTGGAAATCTGGTTCTGGGCCACGATCCGGTCGACCCAGTCGAACCGCTCGCGCAGAACGGCCAGCCGTCCGCTGGCGATCCGGTCGACGTTCATGTCCGCGGGGGGGCAGACCGGCGCGGCCGTGGCGAAAAGGTCCGGCTTGCGCAGAGCCATTTCCCAGGTGCCGTTGCCGCCCATCGAAAGGCCGGTGACGCTGATTTTCTCCGGGTCGACAGGGTAGGCTCCGGTCACGATCTCCAGCACGTCCAGCACATCGCGGGCGCCGGGGCCGTGATAGCCCATCGTGCCGCGCCCCCAGGGGCTGACCACGATCCCCGGAACCTCGGGCAGCACTGGCCGCACCGGCAGGGAAAAGAAGGCGAACTCATCCGGCTCCCCTTCCTGGGTCGGGATGCCGAACAGGCGCTTCATATTGTTGCCGTGGTTGGAGTAGGCCCCGTGCAGGCTCAAAACCAGAGGCCATTTCCTCTCCGGCGAATCGTAGCCCGGCGGCAGGTAGAGCGCATAGGGATAGACCGTGTCGTCCAGACGGCTGCGGTAGGTCCGGTAGAAGAAGCCGCTGCGGCGCACGTAGATCCAGACCGGCCGCTTGAGTACCACGCCATCGCCGATACGGACTTCCAGCGTGGCGTAAACTACCTCATCCTTGGCGGGTGGGTCCGCCAGTTCGACCGGGAAATTGAGCGCGGAGAATATGCCGGGATAGACCTGGCAGGGCTTGCCCTCGAACCGCGCCCCGCCCTCGGTGAGGACGAGCGCGGCCGAGGCGGTCACGGGATCGGTTTTGTCCGCACTCAAGCGCAGGACTACCCGGCCGAGAAGCGGGCCTCTTTCGCCGGCTATGAATGTGGGGATGTCGAGATACTTGAATTCGGCCTGGATCACGTTGGTCTCCGCTGCCTGGACATAGGCCGCCAGCATGGCGGCAAGGAAAGCCAATAGGATAAGTTTCATGTCACTCCTCGCAGATTGGTTTCAAAAGGCAGAGGTTGGGGCTATCGGTATGCTCCCTGAATTGAACGACGAGCGCTTTCACCGCAGCTTGCGGCGGGGCGTCTACAATTATACAAACTAATCGCCCGAATGAGAAGTGGCGGGCCGCAGGCCGGAGCTTCCGTCTCCAGCCAGCGTCCAGATCACCATCAGTCCCAGCCATACGCCCATCAGGTTGAGCAGGATGTCCTGCAGGTCGAACACCCGGCCGGGAAGGAAATACTGGCTGCCCTCCTCCAGGATTCCGAACACAGATGAAACAATTGCCGCCGCCGGCAGAGGCCGTCGCAGAACAGCCGACAGCCTGCCCCGCGCGCTCCGCCTCTGGCTCAAGGCCGGGTACCAGAGACAGACCAGAGTGGCGTACTGCGGATAGTGGACGTATTCGTTGACGCTGTCGCCCAGCCGGGAGATGAAGAAAAAAGTGAGCACCCCGAAAACAGCCAGCACCAGAAGGAATAAAAACCGGCGCGGCAATTCGGCCCAGCGGATGAAAATCAGATAAGCGAAGATCGCCAGCAGGTAGGTGACCAGTCCCCTGACCACCTGTGAATAAACCACCCAGGTAAGAATTTCTGCGAGTTTATTGGTGATTTTCGGCAGGTAGGCGGCGACAAAAAAAAGCAGGATCGAATAGCTGAGAGCGGCCAGGAGGATAAGCGTTTTCCGGGATGGCAGGGTCATGAGGTGGGGTATCGTCCTCTGTCGGCCGGTCCACCGGAATGTACCGGCATCCCGGCGGTTCAGTCCTGGGCCTTGCGGTTGGTCACCAAGGCGTCGACGTAATTCTGTGAAAAACGTTCCAGCCTGACCTGGGGGAACGAATCCGAGGGGGAGATCTCGAGTTGCGGTTCGAGGCGGACGTTCTTCCGACTGGGCTCCAGGTCATTCAAGGTGACGAAGACGCGGATATTTTTCCGGGCTATTTTTTCGATCTGCGAGTGCGGCCCCTGGACCCAGGCGTCGATGGTCCTGGGGTTGATTTGCGTCACGTACTTTTCTTTGCGCACCTCGACCGGCATGCGCTCGAAGTTCCTCGAGATTTCCCTCTCCCCGATTCTGATCCGCAAATTTACCGATTCCGGCATCAGCTTCACCAGCGGGTGGGGCGAAACCAGGACCAGGGAGCGTTCGATCACCGTGGCCGTCATCCCGTCCACGTTGATCTGCGGGGTGGACAGCGTTTCGATCTTTTCGACTATTTTTTTGGGCCCGCTCACCCTCACGGTCGGCGGCACGCAGAGGATTTCGACCACGTCGAAATTGCCCGCCGGCTTGCCCAGGATTTCGGGCCTGACCCGTACCGCGGGCTGGATCAACAGCGGCTCGATTTCCAGTTCCAGCACGCGGGGGAAGATTTCCGTTATTTCGACCCCGGGCGGCCGGCCCAGCACCATGCTCTCGCTCAGTTGCAGCATGTGCCGGCCTTCGTCCAGGTGGGAGATGTCGACGCTGAGGAACATCGCCCGCTCGCCCATCGACCGGATGATCGCCTCGCTGGCCCGGGTTCTGACAGTGACGTTGTTCACTTCATGGTCTTCGAAGCTGGCCCGGATCAGGATCAGGTTGCCGGGCAGGCCGCGTAGTTCGAGAGGGATGTTGAAGTCGCCGTAACGGTAGTCCTTGCTGGTGACCGTGAACCAGAGGATCACCGCGATCACCAGGGAGATCAGCTTGAGAGAAAGGTTTTTCATCAGGTTCATCGTTCGCCTCGGTCCCCCGTCCCTATATGCTGAGCAGCGGCTTGAGTCGGCGCTCCAGTTCGAGAGGAGTGTCGAGCCGGGTCATGACGCCGTCGACTGCCATGGAAACCACCCCCTGCTCCTCGCTGACCACGACCACCACCGTGTCGCTCTCCTCGCTCAGCCCGATCGCCGCCCGGTGCCGCGTTCCGAGTTCCTTGCTGAGGTCGGTGCGGCTGGTCAGCGGCAGGATGGCGCCGGCGCTGGCGATCCTGCCATTGGCGACTATCACGGCGCCGTCGTGCAGCGGGCTCCTGGTGTTGAAAATCGACAACAGCAGGTCGCTGCGGATTTCAGCGTCGATCCGCACACCGGGGTCCACCAGGTTCTTCAGCTCCAGTTCCCGTTCGATGACGATCAGCGCACCGATATTGCGCTGGGCCATCAGGTTCACCGCTCGCTGCAGCTCCATTAGGTAGCCGGTGTCCTTCTTGGTGATGTGAAAGAATTCGAAGAAGGGGTTGCGGCCGAAAGTGGCCAGCGCCTTGCGAATGTCCGCCTGGAAAATCACGATAATCGCGATCACGATATAGGCCAGAAAATTCTGCAGCAGCCAGGCCATGGTCTGGAGCTGAAAACGGTCGCTGATATAGTAAAGCAGGATCAGAAACACGATACCCACGGCGATTCTGGCGCTTCGGGTGCCTTTGAGCGGGTAGAGGATATAGTAGATGAAAGTGGCGACGAGCAGGATATCCACGGTCGTGGTTATCGTGAATCTGAGGCTGTCGAAAAGCTCGCTCATCGATTTGTCTGCTATGCTGAATTTTCGTGGAAGTCAGCCATTGCCTGAAAGTTAATAATAACATTCAAAGAATGGAGGTGACAATAAAATTTTCAGCTCGGGTGGCGCTGGCGGCGCGGGACCGGCAGTCGGCCCGGCCTTACTCAGGAAATCTTCTGCTTGGCGAGGTATTCGGCGAGCATTCTTTCGAAGGCGCGGCTGAAGACCCGCACCTCCTGGTCCTGTTCGCCCGGTATGAGGTAACCCCGGCGCAGGAGTCCCTTGAGGAGGTAGCGGTCGATAGAGGAGATCGGCTGCTGCCCGGCTATCCGCTGGCAGACCAGCCGCTCCTCTGCGGAAAGGCTGTCGAGAATGAACTGAAAGTGCATGCCGGCTTCTTCGATGAAGAGCTCCTCGACGTTTTCGAGCACGGGCTTTTTGGGGTCGGCACGTTCGAAGTCGAAATCGAACAGGATCGAGCAGGCGATGGCCATGTAAAAGGGGAAGTAGCCGGCCAGCTCCACGACTGTCTCGAAATGCTCCTCGAGCGGGTTGCCGCAGGCTCGGCTCGGCTCCCGCACGAACTGCTGCGCCTCTTCTTCGGTGAATGCGCCGAGGTTCAGGTTGGAAAAGATGTTGAAGAACGGAGAATCGCTGATCTCCCGGTTGTGGCAGAGCTCCTGCAGGTTTTTCACCGAACTGGTCACATAGGCCACATTGTAGTTGTTGGCCAGCGAGCGCAGGAAGGCGAAGAACTCCGGCGAGAAGTTCTTGTTCTTAGTGATCGACTCAAACTCATCGAACAGCAGAATCAGCTTCATCTTCTGGTAATCGAGCTTTTCGCAGACCTCCTTGAATCCGTCGTAGCCCGGGGCGGGCAGGGAGGTCAATTTTTCGCCCGCCTCGCCGGCGAGGGCCTCGAACAGGGAGGTGAAGAACTCCTCCACCGATGAACGTCGTTTCTCCTGGAAGTCCATGAAAATGAAGACGTAGCTGGTGGAGTCGTCCAGATGCGAGATCCGGTTGCCCTCCTGGTTGATGAAATTCAGCAGGCTGCTCTTACCGATCCGCCTTTCTCCCACCACCGACACGCTCTGCGGCCTGGCCGCCCCGATTCGCGAAAAAATGGTGGCGACTTCCTTTTTGCGGCCGAAAAAGTAATTGCGGTCGCGGATCATGGTCCGGTTGAGGTAGGGATTGCGGCTGGTGTGAGCGATGGCGGCCTTGCCGGAGGGCTTTTCGGCGATGGAGTCCGCCGGGGCGAAGATGGCGTCGAGGTCGGCGAGCAGGGAAGCGGCGTCGCAGTAGCGTTTGCGCGGATCCTTATGTATTGCCCTGAGAATCACCTTCTCCAGCTCGCGGGGAATCGAACGCACCACCTTGCGCGGCGCGACTGGGACCTCGTTGACGTGCTGCAGCGCGACTGCCAGCGGCTTGCCGGGGCCGAACGGCAGCTTGCCGGTGAATATTTCGTACATGATTATCCCGAGCGAATAGATGTCGGAGGTCTGATCCACCGGCTGACCATTGGCCTGTTCGGGAGAAATGTACTCCGGCGTGCCGATAAAGGCGCCGGTCTGGGTGATGGCGCTGGAGGTTTCGCCGATCGCAATGCCGAAATCCATCACCACGCAGCGGCCGGTGAGCTTTTCGACCATGATGTTCTGCGGCTTGAGGTCGCGGTGGACGATCCCCTTGGCGTGCGCCTCGCTAAGTGCGCGGCAAATCTGGCGTACGATCCCAACGGCTTCCTCCAGGGAAAGTTTCCCGGCCGTCACTACCTTTTTAAGCTCCTGGCCGTCGATGAACTCCATGCTGATAAAGTGGACTCCGTCGGCCAGGCCGATATCGTAAATCCGGTAGACGTTCGGATGAGTGATGGTCCGGGCCAGGGCGATTTCCCGCTTGAAACGGGCGATGTATTCGCGGTTGGCCGCCAGGTCAGGCTTCAACACCTTGAGGGCCACGGTCTGGTCGAGCTCGGTGTCCTGGGCCCGATACACGGCAGCCATCGCCCCGTCACCGATTTTGACCAGATTACTGTAGCGGCCGGCGAAAACGTCCTTCGCCTGCGGCGAATCAGCCTTCGGTCGCGCCGGCTTGCCCCTGGCGGCGGAAGGCTTTCCAGGAGTCTCGCGCAGGCTCACTCCGCAGTTGAGGCAATACCAGTTGCTGTTGGGATTTTCCGTCCTGCAATTGGAGCAGATCATCTCTCACTCGGCGCCGGCGGCCCACCTGACTGCGTTCACGATCAGACGGGACAGCGGTTCGTTTTTGATGAACGGGCTTTTTGGGAGCGGGTCGCCCGGGCTGAGGTACACAACCCTGCCGGCCCCCTCGGTGCGCACCCAGCCACAGTCCTCCTGGGGACCGCCTTCGGCGAGGTCACAGCCCAGCAGCTTGACCACCGCCTGGCCGGGGTAGAAGCGCATGCGAAAATCCTGGTCGTCGTAAATCATGAATTTGTCCGGGATGCCTGCCAGCACCGGATGTTCGGCGCCTGGAATCCTGACGATGTTGAAATCGCGGTGTTCCAGGAAGCCGTCTTCCATTACGTAGTAGCCGCCGATCAGACGGTTCAATTCGGGATTGTGGTTGCCGCTGTTTATTACGTGATGCAGAGCCACCAGGCCGCCGCCGTCGCTGACAAACTGGGAGATGTTCTTTTCCTGAACCGCGGTGATGTCGTTGTGATTGAACAGCACAAGCACATCGTAGCCGGCCAGGATCGCCGGTTCGAGGATGTTTTTGGTGTTGGCGAATTCGGCGGCTACGCCGGGCACCATTTCGCCGTCCAGATAGCCGGCCAGCTCATAGCCAGTCGGCCCGTAATGGTACCCCTCGGCAAAAACCAGCGCCTTCACCGGCCGCTCGGCCGCCGGCAGTGGAAGCGCGACTATCGCAACTAACAGCGGCAGGATTCCGATGACGCGAATGGCAGACATTTTACCTCCGGGAAACTCGAATTACCTGGTGATGGTCTCGCGCTCGAACTCACGGGAAACCGAATAAAGGTCGTGCTCTTCCCTGATCCACAGCCGGTAGAGGTCCATGCGAAAGCGGTAAGAGTCGCCGGAGTCGCGCTCGAGGATCTCCCGGTCCAGCAGGCGGCTGCAGACCTTATTCAACTCCTCGCCGGGGTAAGCCACCGAATATTTTTTCAAGGCCTGGGCCAGTTCCCGGACCTCCGGGAAGTGGTTGGCGTTGCGCGTAGCTTCCGCAATGGCCGACAGGGTAAGTTTCTCCTCGGCATCCAGCCCGGCCCAGAAGTAGATCAACTGCGGGGGCGGGTTGTCGATAATCTCCCGGACGATATTTGCGATGTCTTCATCGTAAAAAAAATTCCGTCGCTCGTTGTTCAAAAGCTCGACGATGTTGCGGCAGACGAGCTGGGTGTAAAACGGCTGGCCGGCGGTAAGCCGCATGATCACGCGCACGGTGGTCCCCAGGTAAAACACCTTGCCGCGCACCGGCTCGTGGATCAGCCGGCGAGTGTCGTTCGGAGTGAGGTAGCTGATGTTACGGTAGTCACAGCGCTGCAGCAGCGGTTCCCAGTAGCGGTTGCTGCGGTCGGCCAGCCGGTGGTTGCCGGCGAAAATCAGGAAGAGCCCCGGCTTGTGCTCGACCAGGCCGCTCAGGAAATGGAAGATGTCCTTGCTGATCTTCATCTCCTGCACCTTGTCCTCGATCAATTCGTATTCGTCCACCAGAAACAGCAGCTTGTTTTCACCCACCGCCTCGAGCACCTTGTCTACGAACTTTTCGAACAGGGTATAGGGGTTCCGGTTCTGGTCGGCGAAAGGCGCCGGATCGAAGTCCACCCGGCCGGGTCCGATAGCTTCGAGAGTGATTTCGGCCACCCGGCCCAGGAATTCGTGGTCGTCGTTTATCGCCATGGCCTGCATGTCGACGAACACCGGCAGGTAATCCGAGCCCAGCTTGCCGCCGAGAATCTGGTAGAGCACGCTGGTTTTGCCGGCCCGCCGCTCGCCGAAAAGAACGATCAGCGAACCGTATTTTTCGTTGTCCACCTTGTTCTTCACGTAGCGGAAATCGTCTTCGCGGCCGAAAAACATCTCCCGGCTGCGGATCGGGTTGCCGACGATGAACGGGTTCGGTGCGATGAGCTCGAAGGGCCGGCGGCGCAGACGAGTGTAGAGAATGTGGAAAGCGTTACGCCGCTGGTAGTAATAACCGGCGGCGGCAGCCAGGAGTATCAGAGCCAGGGTGTAGCGGAACAGGGGATTTCTCCACAGCCCAGGTTCGTAGTTGATCAAGCGCCGGGCGACCGCCCGGTTTCCCTGGCCATCGGTTACGGTTATCTCGGCCGGGTTGACTCCCCGGGCCAGCACCAGAGTATCCTCGAAGGAAACCGTTGCCGGCGGATTCTGTGGGCCGTTGTGGACGAAAAGCGCCTTCGAGACTCCGCCGTAGTCCAGCCTCACTTCCACGATACCATCGTAATCGGTGGCGCTGCCCCTGAGAGTAAACCGCGGAGTTTTCACTGTGAGGGAGGTGTCCGAGGGATCGAGAACGAGCTGGGGCGCTTCCTGCATCCGCAGCCGGCGCTCGCTTTCGGCGAACCTGCCCTCCACCAGCCGGTAAAGACTGTCCGCGCGCAGATTCGGACCGAGATCGAGGGCCGAGCGGAGCCGGTCCCGGGCCACAATCAGCGAGTCGTGGGCCAGCAGGCGTTCGGCTTCCTCCAGCATTTGGGCCTGCCGCGCGCTCCGGTCCCTCTCCTCGAGTATCTCCTCGATCCGCCGAGCCATCTCCCGGGATAGTGTGTCGGCTGCGTCCAAGGCCAGCGCCCGCCGGAAATACTTTCCCGCTTCTTCCAGCCTTTGCCTGCTGAACAGGCTGTCGCCCAGAATGCGCAGGCTGTCGGCCAGGGCCACTTTGCGCCGGCTGAATTCGGCGATCTGGCTCATCCGGTGACGCAGGCTGTCCAGAAGCGCAGTCGCTTCCTGGTGTCCGGGTTGGAGCTTGAGGATTTCTTCAAAGCTGCTCTGAGCATCCTCGAAATTGCCGTAGTCCATCTGGGAGGTGCCCAGGGACATCAGGTTGGCGATTTGCGAGGCTGCATCTATCTCGGCTTTTATCCGCTGAAGGATTTCCCTGGCGGCGGCGTTTTCCGGGTCCAGCGTAAGAACGCTCTCGAACCTTACTGTCGCCTCTTCCAGTTGGCCTTCCTCCGCCAGCCGTATCCCTTTCTCCAATTCGGCGTCGATTCTGCTTTTCAGGGCCGAATCCGGCGCCGCCCGGGCGGCTTTCTCCAGGATTGCGTTTCGGTAACTGTTGAGCAGGGCCAACCGGTCGGGGCTGTTTCGGTTTTCACCGGCTTCCAGCGAGCGATCGAACCATTTGAGAGCCTCCTGGTCGTGGCCCAGGTTGTAATGGGCGAGGCCGAGGTAGTAGAAGGGCAGGTAGTCGCGCCGCCAGACACCGTAGGTCCTCGCATCCAGCTCCGGTTCCGACTTGAGTTCCAGCGAGCGCTGCAGATGGCCGATCGCTTGCTCCCAGCGGCCGGCGCTGATTTCTTCCAACGCCATATCATAAGCCGAATACCAGGTCGACTGGCCGCGGGCCTCCGGGGACACTGCCCAGAACAGCAGAGCCGTCACGAGGGCCGCCTGGCGGCATAATTGCCACTGCCTTGGGTACATAGCCGCACCTCAGAACCGGAACACCGCCGAAAGGAGCACTTCCAAAACGCTACGCGAGAAGTTGACCGCCGTGTCGAGCTGAATCTTGTTCTGCAGGACGAAGCCGAAACCGAAAGTAAAGTGCACTTCGTTGCCTCCCCGGGGGAACAACCGCTGGAAAGCCTGGTCTTCCACCGTGGTGTAGACCGCGTGTGAGGGATCGGTGAAAATCCCGGCGCGCACGGGCAGGATCCACTGGTCGAGCAGCAGGTAATACTCTACGCCGAAATGCAGTTCGGTGCCGTCTTTCAGCAACAGGTCCTCGATCCCGTCTCTGTCCACGTACCTGGCGTAGGGAAACTCATCGAGCGGGACCGCGACATCGTCCTCGTTGAGGTTGCGGTCGAGCTCCCGGATCAGGTCCGAATATTCGACCCGCACCACATCCAGCGAAAGCGTCAAATTGTCCAGCGGCCGGAACGCCGCACCCACGCCGTACACGTCCGGCACTTTGAACACCACGTCCTGCTGGGCCTGGAGAATGGTTATTTTACCGGTCTGATCGACGTCGAAGTCCTCGATCGTGTTGGCTATCCGAAAGCGCGGGCCGCTGCGGTACACTGCGCCGACACTCAGCCAGGATTCCGGTTCGTACTTGATCCCGAGGTTCATGCTGTAACGCGTGTCGCGGCTTTCGCTGGTCACGCTGAACGCTTTTTCCCTCTTTCCTTCCAGCACCGGGCCTTCCTGAAAAAGCTCCTCCGAGAAGCGGAATTCGAGCGTGGAAATGATGCTGGACAGCCCGACCGATAGCCCGGGCAGGGGTTCGTAAGCCAGAGCCATGCCCCAGTTGTTGACCTGAATGTCGCTGGCGGTCTGGTTGCCGAATTCGAACTGAGCCGGGTCGAGGTCGCGTTCGCGGAACACGTCGCCGAAGCCGGGGGCGTTGAACGAGCTTTCGAAGTTGATCAGCTCCTGACGGTACGCCGAAAATGAAAATTTCCCGTAAGGGTAGACCAGCGATAAGTAGCTCTGGCTGCCAACGTCATTGTGGAACGTCCGGCGCAGGTTCGGTTGTTCTACGACACCGGCCTGCTCCTCATGACTGAAACGGTTAAGTTTATAATGCACCGATATTTCCGGCTTTGTCAATATGGTGAGGCCGGCGGGATTGGCCATCCCGGCGGTGGCATCGTCGGCAATGGCCACGAAGGCGCCGCCCAGACCGACGGCGCGGGCGCTGGGGATGTTGAAATTGAACTGGATATTGCGGATAAAGGTATTGCGGTCGTTCTTGCGCCAGAAACTCTGTGCCTCGACCCGCCCGGCCCCGGCGCAGAAAAGAAAAACCAGGACGGCGGCTGAAAGCCTCGAAATACGGTTAGAGTGGCTTGGTGTCACCGGATGTCTGAACGATATTTTCAATTGAACGAATTGTCTGCCAAAGGAGTTGGTTTACTGCCAGCGGGGCACGGCCGGCCGGCCCGCTGGACTGCACAATGATAACAAAGAAGGCCTAAAAATCAACAGTCAGCTCGTACCGGCAGTTAATCTCCACAACATCCTGAATCCCGGTGGTATCACTGAACTGGAACGTGCTTTCCTCGAAGAACAGGCCGGAGACGTTTTCGAAAATATGGTCTCCTCTTGTCACGATTCCTTCTCCGCGGATCGCGTAAACGTAGGTGGAATCGCCTTCTTTGGGGGGGAGAAATGAGGCGAGGTTGGTGTGGTTGCTGATAATATTCCCGCCGTTCAGGGTGATTCCGGTTTCCACATGGTAGCCGAACCGATCTTTGAGCGTGGAGATCAGGTCACCGCTGCCGGCTTGCTTGATAGTGATTATCAGGCGGACTGGAATGAATTCGCTGTCCGGTGGGACCTCGTCGCCTGAGCTGAAAAAAGCTTTGCCGGCCGTTTGGATGAGATACTCGGTCGAGCCGGGAGACTGCCCGGCCAGGAAGAGGGAGTCGCCGGAGTGGGCGGAAACATTGAAGACCAGCCTTTTCGTGGAATGCCTCTCCGTATGCTCGCAGCCTGCGGCCAGTATCGCGAGCAGAGGCAGAAGATATTCAAGGGATCGGAATCTGGACATTTTCCTTTGCCTTACCGAGCAGTGGCAGCAATTGGAGAAGGTCCATTATGTTGACTTTGCCGTCGGAATTCAAGTCTGCCGCCCGCAGTTCAGCGGATGTGGGTGGGTTGCCTTTGGACTGTATTATATCCAGCAGCCTGGTTAAATCCTCGCTATCTATCCGGCCGTCGCCGTTCAGATCGCCTCTGGAGACGCCGCTCAAGGCCACCAGCTGCAGATACGTGCCGCCTGAGGCCGGCAGCCGGGAGCGGTTGCCGAAAACATCAGCGGCCGTGAAGTAGTACAATAAGGTGTCACCGGGCGCCGGCGAAACGAGCGCGAACTGGTAAGGTCCTGGCCGGGAAATGTCGAGCCGGGTAGTGTCCTCGCCGCCAGTGAGCGGGTGGCGGATTACTAAAGACAAGAGAGAAATCCCGCTGTTGTCGGTTACGCTGACCTTGCCGCTAAACCCGGCCGAGCTTGACACCACCACGCCGTCGCTCCGCCCTCCCGGCCAACTCACGACTTCGATCCTGGGGCCCTGCCGGTCGTCCAGCAATTCGAGAGTCCCGGCAAAGATCGGCCCCTGGCGCGAGAACCGCTCGCCGTCCGGCCACCAGACCGCCAGGCTGTCGGCAAATTGAGTGGTGCCGAGGCTGAAAAGCAGGCGGGGACCGGTCTGTATCCGGCCGGAGCCGCCCGACACGGTCTGCAGCCAGCTTTTACCGCCGTAGTAAAGCACCACCCGCGTACCGATTGCGCTCCGGCCGTCCCGCCGCGGCCTGACTACCAGCGAGTTCCCGTAGGTGGCCTTATTGGCCAGGTAAATCAGCGGCAGGCTGCTGCCGTGGAAAAGATCTGTCTGGTTATCCGGCTTGTAATTGACGAAAAGCAGGTCCAGGTCGCCATCGGAGTCGAAGTCGCCCGTGACCGGCAGGCTGGTTTCGCGCTTGAGGATGACTCCGAGCTGGTCCGGGCTGAGACGGTTTGAATTCTGGCCTGTCGCAGGCGGAGCAGCCGGGTCGGGGAAGAGCTTCAGCGGGTCGTTGAGCACCAGCAGGCTCTTGGG
>Ga0214473_10000073_pt1 | contig 143682 bp, 116 predicted proteins | sample RVTome_7_FD_203509 | JGI IMG/M metagenome (GOLD analysis project Ga0214473, IMG submission 203509) | Soil microbial communities from uranium-contaminated site in the Upper Colorado River Basin, Wyoming, United States - RVT98D197 | ecosystem: Environmental > Terrestrial > Soil > Contaminated >...
TGACGCACTGGTTGGCAGGGCTGTTGGTTGCCTACGGTGTTGCGACTCTGTGGCTGCTGATCGGCATGTCGCGCCGCCATCGTAAGACCAACCGGACGGTCACCGTGTCATTGGTAATATGCCTGAGGAACGAGGAGACCAATCTTCCGGGATTGCTCCGATCTCTGAATGCCCTTGATTATCCGGAAGATCGCCTGGAGATTATCCTGGTCAACGATCGTTCGAGCGATAGCACTGGTCGCCAGATCGAAGATTTCCGAAGTACCGCCAGATTCCCCGTCATTGTCGAGAACGTCACCGCCGAAATCTCCGGATTCCCCGGCAAGATGGGCGCCTTGATTCGAGGCTTGAAACTGGCAAGCAACGACCTCTTCGTTCTGACCGACGCCGATGCTCGTCCGCGTCCCGATTGGATTCGCCGGATGGTGTCCTATTTTAATGACGACATCGGTCTGGTCGGCGGTCCCATACGAATTACTGGGACAAGTCTTTGGGCTCGCCTGCAAGCCCTGGATTGGACGTATCTGTTTGCGGTTGGAGCCGGGACCGCGGGCTGGAATGTCCCCCAGAGCGTATTCGGCAAGAACGCCGCCATTCGCGCCATGACCTACCAAGACATCGGCACTCTCGAAGCAGTCCCGTTTTCCGTCACTGAAGACCTGGCGCTCCTGGCTGCAGTTCGCGACCGCACTCGATGGAAAATCCGCCTTCCCCTGGAGAAGTCATTGGCTGTGGATGTCCTACCCACGCCCAATCTTAGAACTCTCTGGCACCAACGCCGGCGATGGTTGCTGGGTGGAATGAAGATAACTCTCGTCGGTCGGTTGCTGATTCTGATCATGTTGTTCCTGACCCTGGCGATCTGGTTGTCGCTGTTCCTGAGCCCGCTGTGGGCAATGGGATTGTTCGCGATCCAATGCCTGATTGACCTGCCATTGGCAGGATTGACTCTGGCACGTCTGGGGCGCCTCGGTTGGATCGCCTATTGGATCCCGTACCGATTGGTGTTCGCTGTCTTGGTCCTGCCAGTGGTGGGTAGCCTCCTCGTCACTCGCTCGATCCATTGGAAAGGACAAATCCTCAAGTCGTAGGACACGGGCTGCAAGCACGTGGCACGTCAATGCCAATCTTAGGTCACTACTATATCACGAACCGCTGCAACGCAAGATGCAGCTTCTGCTCTATCTGGAAAGAACAGCCCCCGATGATGGCGGATCCGGAAAATGTCCGCCGTCATCTTGCCGAGCTCCGGTCGGTGGGCGTCCGCTTCGTGGACCTCACCGGCGGCGAACCATTGCTGCATCCGAACCTTCCGGAATTCCTGACCTGGGCGAAATCTCATGGGTTGAAAACCACCGTTACCACCAACTGCATTCTGTATCCACACAAAGCCCGCGACTTGAAGGGGCTGGTGGACTTCCTCCACTTTTCCCTGGATGCCGCTCATCCCGAGTTGCATGACCGCCTCCGAGGCGTGCCTTGCTTTGACAAGGTCATGGAAAGTATTGATCTTGCAATGAGCTTAGGAGAACGCCCCGACATCCTCTTCACAGCTACACCGGAGACCTGTGCCGAGATGCCCGCATTAGCCAAATTCGCTCGAACGCGAAAGCTCGTCCTGATCGTCAATCCACTCTTCCCCCTGAACGGCAGCTTGCCTTTGGAAGTGGAGACTCTAAAAACGCTCCGAACTGAATCTCGACGTCCTTACGTGTATTTGAATCATGCCCAGTACCGTTTGATGATTAACGGGGGCAATCATATTGACAATCCCCGATGCCGCGTGGTCGGTTCCACCGTGGTCATTTCCCCGGACAACCATCTGTTGCTGCCCTGCTACCACCACCACAACCAGAGAATTCCGCTGGACCGACCACTTCGAGAAATCTTGCGAAGCCCCGAACTGACTGATGCCCGATCCCGCCAGGGTCGATTCTGCTTCTGCAATGGCTGCACTATCAACTGCTATTTCGATCCCTCCTTCCTCTACAAATTCGACCACTACTTGATTGAAAGCCTTGTGCCTAAAGCCAAATACGTCTGGTACAAATATCTGATGCCCCCCCGAAGCAGTCAGAGAAGGGGCGACGTGCCGTGATCAGTTTCCCACCTGAACCTCGACCTTACGCCGAGACTCATTACCGCTTCCGAGCCCTTCCAGTCAGCCGATACTACCGCCACATGCCGGAGATCATCGCCGATCTGCCTCGCCGCCTTGAACCCGGCCACGATTTGCCCATTCTGATCATCGTCAAAGACGCTCACCGCTTTCCCATCAAGCTCCATGAAGTCAATATCCGCTGGAGGGACTCAAATCTGGGCTCCGCGAGATTCCCTATCGACATGGATGTTGATATTCCCTATTGGAGCCAGCTCGTAACCATACCAGCCGAATCCCTTCCCAGTCGGGAATTGGGACTGGATATCGTCATCCGGGCTTCCCAAAATGACCGCGAATTCCTGGTGACGAACCACAACTTTCCGGGCATTCCCAATCACCATCTTACGGTCAACCTGTCGGAGCACCCGTTACCCAAATTGCCGGGATGGGCGGTGGGTGATCTCCATGTGCACACCCGCTACACCGATGATCAGGTGGAATTCGGCGCCCCTATTGACGCCACCGCGCATGTTTCCCGATCCATGGGGCATGACTTCTTCGCCGCCACCGATCACAGCTACGACCTGGACGACACCTGGGAAAGCTACCTGAGAAATGACCCCGACCTTGGCAAATACAAAGCTTTCGTGGAAGAGATCAACCGCTGGAATCGCGACCACACAGGCTCTTTCCAGATCATTCCCGGCGAGGAGGTCTCCGCAGGCAATAGCCGCAAGAAAAATGTGCACCTATTGATCCTGGGCGCCGGCGACTTGATTCCGGGAACCGGTGACAGTGCCGAATTCTGGTTCCGAACCAAGCCGGACTTGTCAATCACCGAGATCGTCGAACGAATCGAGCCTCATCGCGTCGCCTTCGCCGCTCACCCTGACTATCAATTCCCGCTCTTAGAACGCCTCCTCTTGCACCGCGACACCTGGCATCAAGAAGACTTTGACGCGCCAGGTCTGACGGGCATACAGGTTGTTCGAGGCCACAGCACTCTTCCTTTCCAAGCAGGAGTTACTCTCTGGATCAAACTGCTCCTGACGGGGCATCGATTATCTCTTGCCACCGGCAGCGACGCCCACGGTGACTTCAACCACTTCTCTCAAATCAAGACCCCTATGATCAAGCTGGAGATCGCCCGCCATTCCCTGTTCGGCGACGAGCTCACTTTGATTCCCGCTTCCAAACCCATCTCGGCATTATCGCTCGTCACGGAGATCGGCAAACGGCATACTGCGATTACCACAGGTCCCGGAATCGACTTCCGGCTCCCGGGTGATCAGGGGGATTACTATCTCCCTGGAGAGACTTGCAACGGTGGCGCGGATCATGCGGTCATCCAGGCAGCCTCCTCGCCCGAATTTGGCACGATTTCCCACGTCATGATCTGGGCGGGAAATCCCGGATTGCAAGCCGAGGAACTTGCCTGGATCGAACAATCCGTCGATGCCAACTACCGATTGGAACGCGAAATATCCCTCCGATTACACAGAGACTGGGCATACCTGCGTGCCGAGATCCGGACGCAAGGAACCCGCAGCATCGGTCGTGCCCTCACCACGCCCATCTTCCTGCTCATGTAGGTCAGGATCCCCGTGATCCTGACGTTTCTTTGGGGTACCATTGCTGCAATTTCGGGAGTCCAGCGTTCCCAATGTTGTCATCCCAGCGGAGGCAGGAATCGAGACAGCGTCAAGGAACCTCGGGATACGAAAAAGCCAGCTTGCGCTGGCTTCGTGCCTCTCACTCTGTCATCCCGCACTTGCTTGTCCGCCTATAGCGGAATGCGGGACCCCGGGGGTGAACCAAGAATTAGCCAGCCAATCCTGGCATCTTCCCCATAATTCTGTCATCCCGCACTTGCTTGTCTGCCTATGGCGGAATGCGGGATCCTGAGGTGAAACAAAGAAAAAGCCAGCTTGCGCTGGCTTCTTCAGAGGAGGGATTTGCTGGGTCCAAACTTGTTGTCAGGGCCCACTCCTGGCGGAGGGGGCACCAGGTACCGCGGAGGGTAGGGGGCCCTGACCTCAAACCGTACCGTCCTCAATGGAACGATAGGCAAAATATTTGTCAGGGCCCGCTCCTGGCGGAGGGGGCACCAGGTACCGCGAAGGGTAGGGGCCCTGACCTATATCAAAGTGAAATCGGATTAACCGTCCCCCATTTGTCCGTTTTCAATATAACAAAAAAATTCCCCTTTGTCAAGAGAAATTTTCTAATTCAGAAAAATATTCGCCGTATCACCTTATTCAATCTCGATCATGCCCCCAACGCCCTGTCAATCAGGTACTTCATTGTCTCAACCTGGATCGGCTTCGTCAGATAGGTGAAGCCCTCGTGCTCGATGGTATCCAGAATCGATTCCTTTGAGGGCAGTCCCGTCATCATAATCACATGCACATCCTTATTCCGGGCGTGAATTTGTTTCAAGAGCTCCGTTCCGCTCAGTCGCGGCATTACGATATCCGCGATCACCAGGTCGATGTGATCATAGTCGAAGACTCGCAATGCCTCCTCGCCATCATGAGCTGTAGTAGTCTCGTATCCTAAGAGGCGTAACGATTGTTCCAATTGCTGACAAGTTCCAATATCGTCATCGACGATGAGAATCCGCTTCATTCGCACCTCCAGTACCAGATCGTCCGATATTAATGTCGGTCAATTTCGTGAAACCTTTAGCAATAGAGCCTTCTCTAACGCAGGCGAACAGCACTTGCTATTCGATATCCCTGTGGACTCCGGACTCGTATCCAGTACTTGCCCGATGCCGCACCCTCCGGTGCCCATGTTATTAGATGACCTCCTTCCGAGAGTTGTCCTTCGAACAAGCCCGCGACCCGCCTCCCCAGTACATCATACACTTCAACGCTCACCGGCATTGGCATCCCGACGATTACCTGAATTCGCATCGAATTGTTGAATGGATTGGGGTATGGTGCCGAAAGCCGGAATGTCACCGGCACGTTGCTTCTTGACTCTTCGGGAACTCCGGCGATCACCCAATCGACGGCAGCCAGGGCATTAATGATTCCCCAGCCGAAAATCGTGTCAGGATTGGACGCCTGACTCGCAGTCTCCCGCAATGCCCTGTAGAGATCCCCGGGCGTCAGCATCGGATTGACCTCCATCAGTATTGCCCCGATCCCCGCCGCCATCGGGCACGAAAAACTGGTCCCGCTGCTGGTCTGGTACTCGTCAGGCGCATACGGCGAAGCCACCGTCACGCCCGATCCCATTGCCATCAAATCCGGCTTGATCCGCCCGTCATAGGTCGGTCCGTATGACGAGAAATACGACCGGCTGCTGTCGCTTGTCACCGCCCCGATTCCCAAGACGCTGTCCCCGTCCGCCGGCGCCCGCATCTTCTCATACTCCGACGACCGGATGTTGCCATTGGAGTTGAAAACCGCTATTCCTCTGGATGCCGCCGCGTCAGCCGCAATTGTCGTCACCGCCGTATTCCCATCCATGTCCTCATACGTGTACCAATCCATATAACTCAGCGACGACGAAATGACTTCCGCCCCTAACGAGTCTGCCCACTCCAGCCCCGCCACCCACAAGTCCTCCTCGTAGGGTGCCTCTTCTTCGGTGTTTTCCGTCTTTGCCAACACCACGTCGCACCCCCATGCCGGTCCCACCAGGTGCCCTGGATCATACCCCGCTAACACCGACAGGGTCTTGGTTCCGTGCGAGCCGTCCCCGATATCGCCATGATTCGCCACGTTGCTGTCCCCATTGACGAAATCCCAGGTGGCAATCACGTGCAATGAGTCAAAGCACTGATGCGGGAGATTGTTGAATCCTGCATCCAGCACCGCCACCATCGCCCCGGTCCCGTGGTACCCCATGTCGTGAACCGGCGGCAAATTGACGGTCGCTGCCTGCGCCCAGGACTGCCCGTACCAAGCGCTGTCATCCACTGCTGTAGGCAAGTTATATTCCGCCGGTTCCGGGTCATGATAGCTGCGTGCCATGGACGTTACCCTCGCCACGAAAGGCAGAAGTCCGACGATCTGAACCTGCTCATGGGTCAGGGGCGCCGACACCGCATTCAACCACTTTGATGCTACCCGAGGTTGAATCCCCAGCCGGCGGGTCGCCTCAATATAATCGCTGCAAACTGGCAAATCTCGGTCATCCACCACCAACCCATCGCGAAACACCTTGGCACGACGTGCCACCGCCCTTGGCAGCAACCGTTCTTGTGCAGCCAGGAGCGCCTGTTGCCGTTGAGCGTCACCGTTGAATCCCTTGTCCCGGAAGAAAATCCAGTACATGTCCGGTGCAGCGGCACGTGTACCACCCGTCGCCCAGGTCGAAAGCAATAATAAGACTACTGCCGCGACCGCGGCAGTAACTCGCCAGGATTGCAGGATCATCCGGCTATTCCTTACCCATCATGTCAGACCGTTTCCGGATCTCCACCGTCATCTCTACCCGATCCAGAGGATTATCTCTTTGGTCCCTTGGCTGCGCAGCGATCTGGTCAACTACGTCCATGCCGTCGATGACCTCGCCGAATACCGAGTAAGCTCCGTCGAGGTGGCTCGGACTTCCCACGCAGATGTAAAACTGGCTTCCGCTGGAGGCGCGCTGTGGATTCGTTTGATCTCCCAATCGTGCCGCTGCTAACGCGCCACGCTTATGCTTCCGCTTGATCTCCGCGGGAATCGTATATCCTGGACCGCCCAACCCGTCATTGACGCGCTCGGAATCCTTTGAATTAGGATCCCCGCCCTGGATCATGAATCCCGGGATCACGCGGTGAAACGTGCATCCGTTATAGAAGCCCTCGCTCGCCAACTTCATGAAATTCGCCACGTGCTGAGGCGCGTCCTTGTCATACAACTCCACGATGATGTCCCCAAACTTGGTCTTGATCACACCCACTGGTGTTTGATCTTGCGCCGTTCTGTACCCGGTGCAAGCCGCAAAAAGCATGAGTCCCAGAACAATTGCCGGTGCGATCATTCTCATATTGATCTCCTTCTTGGTCTGTATGTCTTTCCTGAAGTGTTGTGAAGGGACCCGTCTGACAGCCTGCCAGGCCTTAACACCCTCTTCTGAGTGCTTATCCGATGGTCTCCAGGTCGAGAAGGACTCTGACACCTTCGGATGTGACCCTGATACGTTGGCTGGGTCGGTGGGGATGCGATATGAATATCGGGATCGAGTCAATTCCCTCGGATTCGAGCATCTCTGACACCGTCCTAAGCGCCAATTCCGGAGTGTTGTTGAAGCGGCTGAGATGCGCCAGCATGACCCCCTTCAATTGAGCCGAGTGAGCTTGGATAATTGTCCGAGCAGCATCCGCATTCGCCAAATGCCCATCCGGACCGGCGATGCGCCGCTTCAAATACCTTGGATATGGACCGTTTTCCAACATATGAGGATCGTGGTTAGCCTCCAGAACCACAAAGTGGGCGCCGGACAGTCTTTCGATAACCACCGGATCCGGTCGCCCGACATCTGTTGCCACCGCCAGCCGGACGTTGCCGTCGGAAATGCAGAATCCCACCGGATCCGCAGCATCATGAGGCACCGAAAAAGCCTCAATGTGTAAATCACCAATCTGGAATAGAGCGCCGTCAAAGGAATGCAGCGCCTGTGGATATAACAGGTACTGGCTGGCTTGATGACGGGTAATCGGTGTCACATAGACCGGGGTGTCGAAATGGCGGCACACCACGCCGATGCCGCGCATGTGATCCGAATGCTCGTGGGTGATGATGATCGCATCGATGTCTGCCAGCGATTCCCCGATCATCGCCAGTCGCTTCTTGATTTGAAGACAGCTCAGTCCTGCATCAATAAGAATGCGTGTCCCGCCTCCTGTCACAAATAGCGAATTGCCGGTACTGCCGGACCCCAGCATACAAAGTTCCACAGCCAATTCTCCCAACACTTAGATCAATTGACCATTCGCAAAAGCTTTCGCAATAGCTCGTATACGATCCTGAATCCTCTTTGCTTCCTGTGCTGCCGCTTCGGCAAAATCCTTGCGGGACGAAGCGTACAGAATCGACCGGGATGCCGAAATCAACGCTAATCCTGGCGGATCAAGCAGCGCTGGCACCACCACATTTTCCAGCTTCCCGCCCTGAGCTCCGATCCCTGGGATCAACAATGGCAAGTCCGGCGCCATGTGCCGCACATCCACCAATTCTTCCGGCATTGTGGCTCCCACCACCAGCCCGATATTGTCATTCTCATTCCACATCTGAGCTGCTTTCGCCACCTCCAGGTACAGCGGAGGCGATCCCAACGATTGAAAATCCGCAGCTCCCGGATTAGATGTCCGGCACAACAGGAAAACTCCGTGTGCGGGATCTGCCATGAATGGCTCCACCGCATCTTTTCCCAAATACGGATTGACCGTTACTGCGTCAGCCCCGAAAACCTCAAATGCCGCTTGCGCATAGGCTCGGCTGGTGATCCCGATGTCGCCCCGTTTTGCGTCCAACAGCCAAATCGATCCCCGCGGACAACGCTTCCGCAACTCCACCAAGATGCTTAGCCCTTCAATCCCCATCGCCTCAAAGAATCCCATATTCGGCTTATATGCCGCCGCCATTCCCCCGGTCTCGTCCAGGATCGCCTCAAGAAAAATCCGGACACCCTCGATTCCCTTGCCCAAATGAAAAGGAATCTGCGACCGAACCGGATCCAGTCCGATGCACAGAGGACCACGGTCTTCGACCGCCTGCCGCAACTTCTCCGTAAAGCTGATCAAGCCACCTCCTTGGAAAGCGAATCATAACAATATACAACTAATTCTGAAAGAATCAACTCCAAAATCATCTGACCTGAGAAATCATGCTTCCCCGTGCCTCCGCGTCATGGTTACCCTTTGACTCGATTCCTTCCTTGACTTTCTGCTCTTTTTTTCGTACCCTTGACAGACAATCCCGCTTCGTGCGTTACGTGAGGAAAGCGCCGCCGGAAGCCTGACGTGCCGGGCATGATGCCATGAAATCCGACCTGACCAATGAACAATTGATGGAAGCCGTCCGGCGTGACGATCGTCACGCCTTCGCCGAGCTGGTAGAACGGCTTACCGATCAGGTGTACAGCCTGGCGTTCCGCCTTCTTGGAAATGAGCAGGACGCTCGCGACGCCGCTCAGGACACCTTCGTGAATGTATGGCAAGCTCGGCATCGCTGGTCAAAGCGAGGCGCCGTATCAACCTGGTTGTATCGTATCACTACTAATCAATGCCTGAATCGCCTCCGTTCCAGGAAACGCTGGAGGCTCTTGAGCATTGGCGGCAGATCGTATGACTCTGGCGATATCGTCGATGTCCCTCTCTCGCCTGAAGCCATGCCCGACATCGTGATGGAGAAAGACGAAATGACCCAACGTCTCAAGTCTGCGATAGGGAAACTGCGGCCCCGGGAACGAGCCGCTATCTTGCTCCGCCATGACCAGGGATTGTCTGGCAAAGAAGTCGCCGCCATCCTGGGAACGACGACATATGGCGTCGACTCGTTGTTATTCCGTGCCCGGAAAAGGCTGCGTGCCATGCTTGTCGAAAAAAAATGACAGGAAATCAGATATCCGGTGTTCCATTAGTGGAGAAGGATATGAATTGTCGCCAAGTCCAAAAACGCTTGTCCAGAGATTTCGACCGAGGGCTGGAGCCGTACGGCAAGATGCACCGTCACGTCTTGAATTGCCGCGAATGCACCCGCTTCCGGGAAGACCTGACCGTCCTGGAGTCGGTACTTCAAGCATTGCCGTCCGTTGCTGCCCCTGGTGATCTGACTGTGCAAATCCTTGCCGCGACTCGCGACTCGCAACGCTTGCGTCCGGCGATGCTTCGTCCCGTGTGGGCGGCAACGGTCGCAATCATTCTGTCGTTGGTCGGCGGACTGTGGTATGGCAGCCGCCTGGAATCATCGCAGGCTGCAGACAATCAGACCGCCATCGCAGAAGCGTTTTCCGGAAACGTCCCAGGATCTCTGTGGGAATTCGAGAGTATAGAGAATAGCTCGCAGGGAGGGCGGTAGAATGCGAACATGGCTGGTAGTCGCGCTGGTCATCTCGCTGGTAGCGAATGCATTCCTGATTGGCATGATGTTAGGGAAGCCCCTGTTGCGTCCCTCCCTTCCGCACCCGCCGTTCCCGGCGTTGCCGCCGATGTTGAGCGGCGACCCGATTCAGCGGATCAGAGACTCGTTCTACCGACGCAACATTTCCGAACACGAACACCTGCGCAGGCTTCGCCGCGATCTGGTGGCGGAATTGGCTTCCGAAAACACCAATCAAGCGCGAGTTGACAGCCTGTCAAGTCAAATATACCAACTTCAGCGCGACCTGCAGAAGTCAATTATCGACTACGTGGACAGTTTGAAGGCTATCGTACCGCCAGCCGACCGTCTCCTCCTGCAACGCTGGATTGTCGAAAGCTTCGGCGAACGGGACCAGATGCATCGTGGGTATCGGTGGCGGCACGGACAAGACCGACATCCGGAGGACAGACCGTGATGCGACTCGAAGCGCTGGAACCCACACAAACTCAGGCTACTCGTCATTAATCGAAATTTCTGAGAATGAAGAAAACACTGATCATCGTTATAGCGGTCGTGATTGTCGGATTGGGCGTGTGGCATTTCGGCTTCGGCAACCGCCGCAGCGACTCGAATCAATATGCCTATGTGCAAGTCACCCGCGGCAATATCCAATCGCTGATCTCCAGCACCGGTACCCTCCAAGCCGTCGAGACTGTCCAGGTGGGCACTCAAGTGTCCGGTACGATCAAACGAGTCTTTGTGGACTTCAATGACAAGGTGCACAAAGGTCAGCTTCTGGCGCGCTTGGACACCTCGGTCCTGGAGGTCGCCGTCTCCGATGCGGAAGCGAAGGTAGCTATCGCAAACGCACAACTCAGACTCGCAAATGATAACTTGAATCGAAACAAACAGTTGTTTGACAAAGAACTGCTGCCCGAAACCGACTACAGCCAATCCCTCACAAATGTCGAGGTGGCTCGAGCCCAATTGCAGTCCGACGAAGTCGCCCTTGACCGCGCTAAGATCAACCTGGCATACGCGGAAATCACGTCGCCTATCGACGGTATTGTCATAGAGCGCAGCGTGGACGAAGGACAAACTGTGGCAGCCAGCTTCTCGGCGCCTACCCTGTTCGTCATCGCCAAGAATCTCGCCGGCATGCAGATTCTCGCCCAGGTCGATGAGAGCGACATCGGTCAAATCCGCGATGGGCAAGTCGCTCGCTTCACAGTTCCCGCCTATCCGGACCAGAACTTCCAGGGCACTGTGCAGCAAATCAGACTCCAACCCGAAATCGTGTCCAACGTCGTGATGTATTCCGTGGTGGTGAATGCCCGGAATGACGATGGACTGCTCCTGCCCGGAATGACTGCCACGATGGATTTCGTCGTCCAGGATGTCCGGGATGTGCTGTGCGTCCCCAATTCGGCTCTGCGTTTCAAACCCCCAGAACACTTGATCGCCCAGAGTATTGAGACCGAACCCTCCCAGTCTTCCAACCATCCGGACTCTGTGCGAACACGTCGCTGGCGTCCTCCGGCATCCGGTGAAGCCCTCGCAGCCGGAGAGACCCATGACCGCGAACCCGCCAGTGCTGCAAGCAATCGAGCCGTGATATGGATCGCCAATGATAAAGGCACTCTGGATGCCATCCCGATCCAAACCGGCGCCACTAACGGCACCACCACAGAGATTGTGAGCGGTCACAACATCGAAGCAGGAATGCGGGTCGTCAGCGGATTGCTCCAGTCGGAAGACAAGGCGTCCGCCAATTCGTCCACCGAACGCCAGGGAGGATTCCGAGGTCCCCGACTCTTCTAACGAGAAAATCATGTCTGACGTCATTCAAGTGCATAATATAGTGAAAATATATCAGGTCGGCACTGTCGAGGTCCCCGCCTTGCGAGGAGTGAGCTTCTCGATTGCACCCGGCGAATTCGCAGTCATCATGGGAGCCTCCGGGTCCGGCAAATCAACCCTGATGAATATCCTGGGCTGCCTGGATTACCCCACCGAAGGCGAGTACATCCTCGATGGGCAGAAAGTCAATGATTTGAGTAGAAATGAACTGGCGGACATTCGCAACCAGAAAATCGGCTTCGTGTTCCAGAGCTTCAACCTGCTGCCCAGAACCTCGGCGTTGGATAATGTCGAACTGCCCTTGCTGTACGACCGGAATCGCCGAATCGGCGATCCCAGGCAAAGTGCCGTCGATGCCCTAAAAAAAGTAGGCTTGACAGACCGCATGCATCACGACCCCAACCAATTGTCCGGCGGAGAACAGCAACGAGTCGCTATCGCTCGAGCGCTCGTGACCAATCCTGCGATCCTCATGGCGGATGAACCCACCGGTAACCTGGACACACGAACCTCCGTCGAAATCCTCGCCCTGTTCCAGGAGTTGAACGACCAGGGCATCACCATCTTGATGATCACGCATGAGCAGGATATCGCCCTCTACGGAAAACGGATCATTGAATTGCGTGACGGTCGGGTGCGCCGAGACCAACCCATTGTCAATCGCAGAGATCCAAAACAAGATCTCCAGAATATGCCAGTTGTGACTGAAGCCGCTTGATGACCCCGATGCAAAGCAGACGAAAATAGATGCGTACACGAAACTTGATAAGAATGGCAGCCCGCAGCATCCTGAAGAACCGGATGCGCAGTCTCCTCACCATGTTAGGCATCATTATCGGTGTCGGAGCCGTTATCGTTATGGTCGCAATCGGGCAAGGCGCTCAGGACCGGATTGTCAAAGAAATATCCGCGCTCGGCACTAATCTGCTCATGATTCGTTCAACAGCCGGCTTCATGCACGGTGTGAGCGGTGGTGCCGGCAGCACCAACCGCTTGACCCTGGATGATGCCAACAAACTGGAACGAGACGCCACTCTGCTTCAGGCGATTTCCCCGGTGGCGACCGAGGGAGCTCAAGTTATCGGAGGCGGGAAAAACTGGAACACCGTGATCAACGGCGTTGCTGTGTCCTATCTCCAGATTCGAGACTGGAAATTATCGTCGGGGAGCTTCTTCACTGACCGCGATATCAGAAACCGATCCAAAGTCGCCGTCCTCGGGCAAACCGTGGTGGACAACCTGTTCCCGGGCTCTGATCCCATCGGCGCCCAATTCCGAGTTCGAAACGTACCCTTCACCGTCATCGGTGTATTGGCGGAAAAGGGCGAAGATGCCCGCGGTCAGGATCAAGATGATATTATCCTGGCGCCTGTGACCACCGTGCTCTATCGATTGAGCGGCGACCAATATGTCCGCATGATTATGGCAAGCGCCAAATCCACCGAGCAAATGCCCGCAGCGGAAGAGGAAATCAGAACGCTGCTTCGAGGCTATCATCGCCTGCATCCGGACGAAGAAGATGATTTCCGAATCCGCACCCAAACCGAAATCACCGAATTCGCATCTTCAACGAGCCGTACCTTGACCGTACTTCTCGGTTCCATCGCCGGAGTGTCGCTCATAGTAGGCGGCATCGGAATCATGAATATCATGCTGGTCTCGGTGACCGAACGTACCCGAGAAATCGGGCTTAGACTCGCCGTCGGGGCTCGGGGCAAGGATGTCCTTACTCAATTCATGGTCGAAGCCGTGGTGCTGAGCTTGATCGGTGGCGCCATCGGCGTTTTGATTGGCATCTCGGTCGCGCTCGTTTTGGACGAGCTGACTCAACTCTCTGCTACTATCAGTCCGGAATTCACCATGCTGTCATTCGGGTTTTCCGGAGCCGTCGGCGTGTTCTTCGGGTTCTACCCCGCTCGAAAAGCCGCTGCTTTGAATCCAATCGATGCCTTGCGATATGAATAGGCAGCGCGCCAAAGCGACCGAAATGACATATAGTCAGCAATCTGCAAAATAAATCCGCTGCAGGAATAACAACTACGAAGGAGAACTATCATGAAAAAACTCACCGGACTCATCATCATCGGAATCCTCATGGCGCTGCCTTTGATGGCGATCGCTCAACCTGCCCCTCATCCAATGATGAACAAGATGAACGATCCGTTGAATCTGTCCGACCAGCAGCGCTCCCAGATCGAAGTGCTTCGCCTCGACCATGAGAAGCAGATGATGGGATTCAAAGACCAGCTTCGCAGTTTCCGTACGCAAATGAACCTCCTGATTACCACCAACAATCCTTCGACCAGTGAAATCAAGAAACTGGCAGGGCAAATCGGAGATGTCACGGAGAAGATGGCTCAGGCGACCGCGGAACACAAAGTCAATGTCCGCAAACTCCTTACCGATGAGCAGAAGGTCAAATTCGACCTGATGACTCTGGATCGCCGCGGTCAGATGGGGCGTCATGGTCCCGGTCCCGAGGGTCCGCCTTGTCATCCAGGCTGCTGCGAACAGATGGGTCGCGGCATGGGTGGCATGGGTATGGGACCCTGCATGCAGCACGAATCACCGCATTAAGATTCCTAAAGGCTTCCCTCCGCTATGCGGGGGGAAATTCAAAGGGGGGTCTTCTTCCCCTCTACGCCAGTAGGGGGGAATACAGGGGGGTGGAAACCTTCCCCCCGGTAGCCGGGGGGAAATTGAAAGGGGGGATTCTGAGATGACAATCCCCCCTGCTATTGCAGGGGGGAAGAGAAGGGGGGTTACGGTGTCGCAGGGTGTCCCCACCCTGCGCAGAGAAAGGTCAGGATCCCTGTGATCCTGACCTTTCTCTGTGTGCTGGCAGACGCCCTCGTCTGCCAGCAGTCAGTCACACGGGGCGTGTGACGGCACGAAGATTATGTCCTTGCGAGCCTTGCCAGCCTCGAGCGAAGCGAAGCAGTCTCTTACGGGCAGGTCACAATCCCCGTGGTTCCTGCCCTGATGAAGCCCTGAAAGGGCGTCACAGAGTAGCCTGGGGCATCGCCCCAGGTTTCGAGCACAGGAATCCCATTAGAAATCCCCCCTGTCGCCGCCCGTGGCTGCAACCACGGGCGGTATTTCCTCCTGAGGGGGAGAGCAAGAGAGAATGAGGAGGGCAGGTTGAATTACCCCTCAGGCTAACCCGTCAACCACGGATTGAAGGAAATAGGGGGAGTTAATCAAAGAAATTTGGAATTATGAATTAAGAATTATGAACTTTGTGCGCCTCGGCATGTAGATCGGGTTCCAATCCCGCCCTGGCGGGAGCGAAACCCGACGAATAGTATTTTTTGCATTCTTAGCGAGCTCTGCGTGAGACAATCTTTATTCATACCTTAACGCCACAATCGGATCCAATCTCGCAGCCTTCATCGCCGGCCACAGTCCAAACGTGATCCCGACCACACTGCAGAACACTATTCCCAGCACACATGCCCATATCGGGACTGCCGTCGGGACCTTCAAAGACGATGCCAGCACCGTCGGAAGCACAATTCCCACCACAATGCCGATCGCCCCGCCGATTTCGGTCAAAACCACCGCCTCGATCAGAAACTGCATCATGATGTGTCGCCGTTTGGCGCCTAATGCCTTCCGGACGCCGATCTCCCGTGTCCGTTCCCGCACCGACACTAACATGATATTCATAATCCCGATCCCCGCCACCAAGAGGGAGATCCCGCAAATCCCCACCGCAGCAATCTTGATCCAGAATGTGAACTTGTTGAATGACTCGATCAACGTATTCGAGGACCAGATGGCGAAATTATCGTCCTCGTACGATTTCAACCGCCGTTCGATCCTCATCACGTTGCGCACCTCTTCCATCGCCTGAGGCATCTTTTCCGTACTGACGGCCTGCACCGTGATATTGATCGACCGTTCTTTCCCGTACTGCTTCTGAAACGTGGTGATAGGAATGCAGGCTCGGTTGTCGCGGGAGTGTCCGAATGCGGTGCCCTTTTCCTCGAAAAGTCCCACCACCTCATACGGCTTGCCGCCTATCCGGATTCTTTTCCCCAAAGGGTTCTCATACGGAAACAGCTTATTGACCACATCCTGCGCAATCACTGCCACCGACCGATTGTACTCCACGTCCATATCCGTGATGAACCGTCCAGCCCGGACGTACTCCCCATTATTGTACATGAATTCCGCCGTACCGCCCGCCACCATCACATTAGGATTAGTCTTCTCGCCGCCGTAACCAATCTGCTCGCCCCATTGCCATACTTCCGGTCCCACATTTGCCACCGACGGACATCGTTCTCGGATCGCCCTGGCGTTCTCCAGGGTAATATTGGGTCGCCTCCGTCCCCAATGATGCCCGTCGATATGAATTCCCATCTGTGGGTCATACCTCTGCACCTGGAATACACTGGTGCTCAGCGCGTTCATCTCCTTCTCCATCATCTTCTGAAGACCGGTAATCACGGTCATCATCGCGATGATAGTCGCCACCCCGATGATCACTCCCAGGAGAGTCAGGAACGCCCTCATCTTGTGCGTCCAGATGGCATGAAACGCCATCATGGAATTCTCACCAATGGTCATCGCAGTCTCATTCGCCAAATGTAATCACACGAGCACCAACATTGTTATTCTCGTCATATTCCTCGATGACGTTCTCCGGGTCAATTACAATGTATATCTGGCAAGAAGGAATCCCTTCACACTCTTCGGTCTCAAATCAGAAATAGACTGAGTCGGCACCGCCGGGCACAAGATCGAACACGTACTCATCTATGTCTATCCGAATTCCCTGATCCGGGTTCCCCAAGTAACATCTGACGGGGAGATAATAAATATTCTTGTCAAATTGGTTCCCCGATTGGACGGTGGCACATATGTAAATCCTGTCCCCCAGTTCCGGCGAACTCGGATACCATTTAATGTCGTCTGCCCCTGCGATATAGCCATCGACCAGTGGTTCGTATCGAACCGAGGCAAACGTCTTAAAATGACACAGTATGTGGTTTGGGCAATATATGGCGACCTTCGCCTGCCATTCGCCTGCCATCGGATCGAAGATGATAGGATCAACCATGATGGGCGGCGTGCCACTCTGAGCCTGAAAAACGCTCTCGCCAAGCGGGTTCTTCACCTCCAGACTCATTTCCAAGTCTTGTTCCTGATACCAGTTCAAGTGCACTTCGAGACTATCCACGATCTGTTCCACCGAAAACGGATATGTGATTGCATCTCCGCCTGGGTACATGTCTCCCGGTTTGTTAAGAATAACATCGTAGCCGCGAGGTACAAGACCGAACCCTTGCGAGGAGAGGTTACTAACCATCATATTGTCAACACCGAATGTGTTTTCGTACGTCGTGACGGTGATCGAGTCTATCAGGACTCCTTCATTTGGAGGTTGCGCCTGAAGGCGGACTTGACGGAGGCTATGGGAACTGGGGACTCCTTGAAGGATGGGATTTTGCACCGCATCGGTACATAGCAGCAAGTCGATTCCGTGATTCCATGCGGATATCGTCGCGAAAGCGCTCGAGGTAACCCCCAAACAGATTGCAGAGGCTCCACCGTTGGATAACGTCATCCACGCCCATACTGGGTGCCCGGTAAAATCCCCCATCCAGGCGTGGAGTGTGCCGTCTATCCAATACATGGGATAGTCGGTCGACGCATGGAAGGGATAGACATTACTTCGGGGACAGGGGCTTCTAAATCGCCAATCGAAGCGATGTTCGGGATTATATGTGCAGTAACCTCCGGGGAATTGCACTTCATCTGGTGCATAGCAGTCACCAATTATTGCCCGATCCTCTCCATCCTCGAAGTCAATCATCGGAGGACGGGAGTTTCTGCCGGTCCAGTTGTAGAAATCTCCATTGGGACCGGTGCTGTTTCGATTGGGAGGATTGGTGTTCCCGTCCAGGTGAATCTGGTTGTGAAAACTCATGACTTGGGAGGGGTCAACCAGGAAATCCGCCCAGCAATATTCCCGCAGATCCGGGATATCAAACTCGATCCGGTGGTTACTCAGGTGTGCCCAACGGACATTCTCCAGTTGCGGTCCGTATGGATCCATTGATGTCAGCATGATCACATTGGACGCAGTCTGGGTCTGAAGCTCGCAATCGAATTCCACGAATCCTTGATGACTGATCTGACAATTACGCCACGGCCAGTGATCCATCACTGCCGGCGACAGCACCACATTGCCATTGCCGTAGAAATCGAGCCAGCCGATGCCCTCTGGGTCAGAGTAGGTCCAGATATCTTTCACAGCCTCGCTCGCCCTCCTGTAATTGACATAGCCAGTGGGAGTAGTGGCATTGCGCGCAGTGCCGTCCAGGCTCTGCCAGAAGAGGGAGTCACCTCGATCTGCCCCCGAAAAAGTGTTTTAGAAACCAACGTGACTCATGGCATGCCAATTGTGCTCAAACACGTCTGAGTAGCACGCTCTTGAGTAAACGAGGGTCTGCCCTAAATTTGCGCATAGGCGGTCAAGTCCTGGGGGCAATATCACGATATTCCACCCGCTTTCGCTAAGCATGACCCAGATCTCTTCGGGCCGGAATCCTCCTATGCTAATGTATCCCGTGCGTGCGGACCAAGCTGCAACCATCCCCGCCAAACTTGTATCATAGAACTCCACTCCAATCCCGCAACCCGGATCGGCATGGGAAGATATATAAAATACTCCAAGACCTCGGCGAAGTCATCAAGAGTGACATCGGGCAAAAGACCCGGTGGATTCTGCTGCAGGTAAAATCGATCTCTCAGATAACCCTGATGCGTTAAAGCGGTATCACAATATTGTGAGTGATGTCCCATTGGTAGGTATCCACAGGGTTCGAAAAGAATGTAACCGGTATGATCCGGCGTGCGACAGGTTTGCGCAACTAAGGTGGAAAACATGAGGATGGCAACACCAAGAGACAGAGAAATTGAGAGCCCCGCGGCATTGAGATGCTCAGAATACGGTCTCACTGCAACCTCCAAAGGACAATTGACTCAATCCCAGGATTCAAGATTCGCCATGATTTCCGAAATATAGCGCTCGGGCATCATCTTCTTCAATCCCTTTGCTGCATCTTCGGATGTAATGATGCCCCTTTTTGCGTCGCGCATTATTCTCTGAAATTCTGCAGCGTCGTCTTTCCACAGATAATGATAACCTCCCGTGTAGCTATAAATTATGGTGGCGCCATTCCGCAAGTTGGTCCGAATCCCTGCAACGCTTTGCACGTGCTGGGCGTCCATGAAAGAGTCCACCTCTGCCTTTCTTGGTGCGGGCAAACACAGCGAAGGCAGGTCGATGATCAGATGGCGATCATCCTTGTAGGTCAGAATTATTCCATTGCCCATAGGACCGAATTCCAGCGATGAGAGCAGAGTATCTGACCCGTATTGCTGGATAACGGAATCCTTCGCCACCTGGAATCCGTATAATTTGAGGTTGTCGCAAAAGATGCGCTTGATCCCAAGAAAAAGAGCATATTCCCGTCTCGACCACTCCGGAACCTCGATAACCTCTGGATTCCATCCAGGCGGCCTTCTGGTGGGACCCCAGGGCACTTCATTTATCCTGATGGTGTCGTTCCTAAAAGTCACATAGTATGGCGGCGGAATCCTGACGCCGTATGCGATCACCAGCCCGGTATAGATTGGTTCGGCTTGCTCTGCTTCACCTTCCCCCTTTTGTTCCAGGTACATGGGCGCCTTTTCTTCCTGCCCGTACAGAGCAGTTACTTGCAGGCATGCGCCCAGCACGAGTAAGGACACGAACATTCTGTTTGAGACTCTCATCTTATTCTCCTTTCCTTACGGTACGATAGGATACTCCAAATATACTGTGGAAATCAGGGGAGGTCAAGAGAAATTTTTATCTGGTGCAGTGAACAACAATCGAACAATCGAGCAATCCGACAATTCGGCAATTTAACAATTCAGCAATCGAACAATCGAACAATGAGCGCATCCGATCAACCCATCTGAGCCAACGCCCTTGTCGTCACATTATCATTCATATCTCAACGCTTCGATCGGATTCATCCTCGCCGCCTTCGATGCAGGCCAGATTCCGAAGAACAACCCCACCGACGCCGAAAATCCTAACGCCAAAAATATCACCCAGAACGGCATCGCCGTCGGCAAGAACTTGTCGATGATCTTGCCCAGCCCGTAAGCAAACGCGATGCCGATGGCGCCGCCTATAGCGCAAATGAACGCTGATTCCGTCAAAAACTGCCACAAAATATGCGCCCGTTTCGCCCCAATCGCCTTGCGGATTCCGATCTCATGCGTCCTTTCCGTCACCGATACCAGCATGATATTCATAATCCCGATTCCCCCCACCAAAAGCGAAATCAGCGCGATCACGATCCCCGCGCCATATATCCCAGCCGTCACCTTGTTGTAGAATTCCAGGATCTGACTCTGCTTATTCAACGAAAAATTGTCGCGATCCCCGGGAGACAGTCTCCGAGCCTTTCGCATGATCCCCCTGGCTTCGATTTCCAAATCTTCCAATTGCGATGCATCCGACACTCCCACTACCAGAGTCCAATCGCGATGCCCTCCGAATTTTTTCAGCAACGTCCCATAGGGAATGAATATAACCTCATCCATCGACTGCCCGAATATGGCTCCCTGTTTTTCCAGCACCCCGACTACGCGAAACTGATGAGGACCGATTTTGATATGTTGTCCCATAGGATTCCGGTACGGAAACAGCTCAGTCCTGATCCCATGTCCGATCACCGCCACATTGCGATTCCTTTCCACGTCTATCTCGCTAAGAAATCGCCCGTAAGCCGGCGAAAACGCGGACACGGACAGGTACTCCGAGTTAGTGCCTTCAATCGCCACATTCTTCAGCCTCTTGTCCCTGAATGCCACCGGTCGGTAGGTGTCGATCACAGGCACGACCTGGGAAGCCAGCGTTGCATGCATCCTCATCGCCCGGTACTCTTTTTCTCCGATATCGGGCCATTTCCGGATCACCCACCAATCGCTGTCCGCCCAGGGCCACCTCTGGATGTACAGCGTATTGGAACCCAGAATCGAAATCTCGCCCTTGAACGACTGATTCAAACCCTGAATGATGATAATCATCAATACCACCGTCGTCACCCCGATCACGATCCCTAACGTGGTCAGGATGCTTCGGACTTTGTTTGACCGCATGGCTTGCCAGGCGATCCGCCAGCTCTCGACCAGTATGTTCGATACCGACACGACTATCTCTCAGAAAATCTCGGTGCAATCCCTAATCGGAGATTCCCCGACAATTCAGCAATTCTGCCTGGTTGCCGCAGGGTGTCCTCACCCTGCGGAATGATAATGGACATGGTGCCGAGTGAGGACACCCCACACCACTACAACAACTTAGCAATTCGACAATCCAGCAATCTAACAATCTAACAATGGAACAATCGAGCAATCGAACGATTTAGCAATTCAACAATTTGACAATTTAGCAACTTAGCTATGTAACAATCGAACAATCGAGCAATTGAACAATGGGCATTCGGATTCTGCTACCCTCTCCAATCCCCATTTAGCCTATCGGCATCGATCAGACCATCCAGCAAATGGACCGTTCTCTTGGCATACTTGGCAATATGATCCTCATGCGTCACCAGAATGATAGTGTTTCCTTCGCGGTGCAATTCCACAAACAACTGCATGATCTCTTCGCCGGTCGCGGAATCAAGATTGCCGGTAGGCTCATCCGCCAGAATCAATGACGGATTCCCCGCCAGCGCTCGTGCGATTGCCACCCTCTGACGCTGTCCGCCTGACAGCTCTGATGGTCGGTGTTTGATTCGGTCCGCCAATCCCACTCGACGCAGAGCCTCTCGCGCGATTTCCTTGCGTTTCTTTGAAGAAACTCCGCGGTAGATCAACGGCAATTCCACATTGTGGAAAGCGTCAGCTCTGGGCAGCAAGTTGAAGGTCTGGAACACGAATCCGATCCGCTGATTGCGGATTACCGCCAACTGGTTGTCCGTCAGCCTGGAGACATCGTCCCCCGCCAGATGATAGGTCCCTTCCGTCGGAACATCCAGGCACCCTAGAATATTCATCAACGTCGATTTCCCGGATCCCGACGGTCCCATGATCGCCAACAATTCCCCATGCGCAATCTCCATCGTAATCCCTCGCAAAGCCGGAACTTTGATCGAGCCTACCTGGTAGGTCTTAGTAATGCCTTCTAAACGTATGAGAGAACCGTTTTCCATGATGATCCTGCAGACAACAATCGCTGTTCTGTCGAATGACGATCTTGACTATTAGAAACCGTGTCGCTCCGTGCTTTCCGTTGATCCGAACTCCTCTTCTTCGGTGACTTCCACGTGGTCTCCGTCCCTTAGCTCTTTCCCCAGCACCCGGTAGCTGCCGCTGACGACTTCTTCGCCTTCCTGGATTCCCTCGGTAATCTGGATGTGCGTCTCGCTGGATATCCCCGTCTTGACCCGTCTCTTCTTTGCGATCCCGTCTTGAATCACAAAGACGACTTCCTCCCAATTTTCCTTGTCCTTCTCCGAATTACCGAAACTGCCACCCGATCCCGCTCTACCTGTGCGGTCGGATTCTGTGCGCCGGACCTTCTTCTTTTTCTTGTCCTTGTTCGAGCCCAAATCCCCCAACACTTTCCCGGAATCCGCCTTCAACGAGTCCAGGTCCGGCTTCCGCATCACCACGCACTGAATCGGTACCGATATCACCTCCGCCAATCGATGGACTTCGATATCCACCGTGGATGACATCCCTGGACGCAGCTTCTGGATGCTATCAAGCACTGCAATATTGACGATGAAATTTGTGACTTCTTCCTGAGTTCCGAATCCCCGGGTGGTCGCCGAGTGCGAAATCTCCTTGACCTCACCTCGGAACGTCGTATCCGGGAATGCGTCGATCTCGATCTTGGCGGGATCGCCAATCTCGACATCTACTACATCATTCTCATCCACCTCCACCTGCACTTCCATCTGTGACAAATCCGCCACTACCATAATCACGTCCTCCCGAAACATCGCCTCCGACACGATTTCCCCGGGTTCCTTATTCAACACCGTGATAGTCCCGTCCATCGGCGAATAGATCACCGTCTTCGCCACACGATCCTGCGCCTCTTTCAACGACGCCTTAGCTTGCTCCACACCACTCCGATAGATCTCAAGATCCGACTTGGCATTGTCTAGGTTGAACGACGATTCCAATTCCTTGTCGTGTAAGCTCTTGATTTGATCATAGGTGCTCTGAGCCTTTTCCAGGCTGGCTTGTGCCGAACGAAGCTGCTGTTCCGCCCTCAGCACCGCCTCTCGGTAATCGGTAGGGTCTAACCGCACCAAAAGATCCCCTTGATGGACAGATTGCCCCTCTACCACGGGCAGATCGATGATCTCCGCGGTCACCTTCGCGCTGATCTTGACTTCAGTGACAGGTTGAATCTTGCCCGACGCCGATACGGTTGACACCAATTCTCCGCGAACTGCCTTGTCGGCGACGACCTCAATCTTCTTGGTCCGGTCCTTTGTCAGGTTTGCCGCCACCAATCCCCCCATAATTATAACCAGGAGCGCTATCCAAATCCATTTCCGTTTCCCACGAAACATGTGTGCCTCCAATTTCTTCGTCCTTCTGCTGAAGGGGAGTCATAAGCGGATATTACATTGTCATTGCGAGCGCAGCGAAGCAATCTCATTTCCCTCCTGCGCACCAGGAGGTGACAATAGGGACTGCATTATCATCTTCCCGCCGGTTCCCTGGGGGAATTCAAGGGGGGATCGTATCATGGGCATCCTGCCCATGACATTTCCCTTCCCCCCTGCTATTTGCAGGGGGGAATACAAGGGGGGTCAGTGTCTCATGGCTGTGCTGGTTGTCGGGGACACGGGCTGGAAGCGACTTAAGCGCTTTGGTCGCCCGCGTTGCGCTCTTCCCCCTACGCAGTAGGGGGGAACAAAAGGGGGGTCAACATCCAATGGCAATCTTTCCCATGACGGGGCACGCACGTCCCACACTGTCATCCTGAATGCAGTGAAGGATCTCGATACGGTTGGCTCAGTAAGAGCTGACTCGAATTATTGCAGTGATCCCCCCACCGCCTCCTCCAGCATCGCCAGATTGATCAGGTATTCCAGTGTCTTGTTGATATGATCGGTCTCGGCTTGGGTGTAAGTCACCTGCGCCGAACGCAATTCTAATTGCGATGCGGAACCCAGCCGGTACCGTTCCTGCTCCAATTGCAGTTGCCTGAGCGCCAAATCCCGGTTTTTCTGGGTGACCTTGCTCTGATCCCAGACTCGCATCAACGTGTAGTACGCCTGTCGAACACTTTGCTCGATGGACTGCCTCAGCGCTACCATGTCCAATTCCGATTGCCTCTGGCTGACTCTTGCTTCCTGAAGAGCCACCTCTCGGCTGAACCCGTCGAAGATCGACCAGCTCAAACCCAGGGAGTAGGTGGTGGTGCGGTTTCGCGGATCCAGAGTGAATCCCACGTTTCCGCCTGACTGCTCCGATCGGTTGTGCGAAATGGATCCGGTCAAGGTCGGCAGATAGTTCCCACGGTTTTTCCGCACATTATTCTGATTGATCTCAGCCGTCAGTTCTGACATCCGAAAATCCTGACGGTCGGTCAGCGCCTTTGAAATCAGGTCCTCTAATTTGAACTCCGGCGGCGATACCTCGAAGTGGTCCACCAGCGGATATTCCGAAGACAGATCAAGCCCCAGTAGCCGGCTCAGTTCCTCCCGAGCCGTCCTTAACGTATTTTCCGCCGATAGCACCTCATTCTGCCGGTTCCCCAGGTCGATCTCGGCTTGCATCACATCCAATTGAGTCACCGATCCCACCTGGTATCGCACCTGCGCCAGCTCCAACTGATCCCGACTTTGATCCAGCACTCGTTTCGCCAGATCCAGCAGCCGCTGATATGCCAGTACCCAATAATACTGCTGCCTGACACTGCCCAGCACCTGCCGCTGGCTGCTTTCCAAGTTGAGCATATTGAACTTTGCGGTCTTGTCGGCATTGCTCAAATCCAGAATCTCTCTACCCCCTAAATTCAAGGAGAGCTGCAGTTGAACGAAATATGAGGAACTTCGCCGCGTGCCTTCCGGTATGGGATAGGTGACCGTTTGAGTCTCGCCCTGTCGATAGTAGCCCAGCGAATCCCAATAGGCGCTCGTCACGGTGGTAGTGATCGGGTACGAACTTACAGTGCCATCCGGATTAGTGAAGGTCGGACTGTAGTAGTTACTCTGGCTGATCTGGTACCCCGCGCTGAGTGACGGCAGGAATTCGCCGATAGCACCTAACTTCAGCATCCGATTAATCGACAACTGATAACGTGCCTTCTGCAAATCAGGATTGTGTTGCCGAGCAGCATCCAGCAACCGCTCCAGCGACATCGGCTGATCGGTCTGGATACGCGGCAACGCAGCATCCGAAGCTTCGGACAACCTGGTATTGAAGATCACGGCGATGATGCCGACTGCGAAACCTAAGACCATCGATCGCCGAAACCCGGAAGCAAATATCATGGTAGCTCCCATCTGTGCTTAAGCGGAGTGCGAGAGGCAATAGCCTGGTATGGAAGGACGTTCTGGGATTTGATCCGACGCAAGACGGCGGGATGATCGATGACTGACCATCACCGCCGAGCTGCCCTCAGAGAATTAGAGCCTTAAAACTACGTCATTGTTGCAAGGGAGGCTGAATCCATTGGTCTAATGCGGCAAACCCCTACGTTATACCCCGCCGGTGTGGAACAGTTCCCTCAGCAATATTCCTACCGCCGCCAGGACAACGTATACCGTTCCCACAATTCCGACTGATCGCTGCAGGCTGATCTTGTACACCGCAGCCATGGCGATGCAAGTCAGGACAGCCTCCCAAATGTGGAAGACGTCGAAAACCGACAGAACCGCATAGAGCAGGCTGTCGGCGGCGTCGGCTGGCAGGAGAATCGCCGGACTCAGAGTAACCTGAATCGACTTGGCATGTAATATCAATGGTATTTTCGCGGCATACCCCAGCACGTTGATTATCCTCGCCCAGGCATAGGCAGACAGGATAGCAACGAACGCAGCAGATCCCCCCAATATGACATTTCCGACGAAGAGCAAGATGACTGCCATCACGACCACCGTCACCGCCTCCGTCAACGGCGCCGACACAAGGATTCCCCACTTCGCTATCCCCTTTTGTAACTCAATCGCTCGTGCCGCCTCTTCGTCGCTCAGATTCCTCTGTTCGATCACGCGCTCCATCTGCTTGCCGGTGCCGATTTCCTCAATGATAACCGATCGCGTCAAGAATGCAAATATGAGAGCGACTCCCATCAAGACCACGAGCGGAGGAACCCACCGTGGACGCGCCGTCACCGCACGAAATAGCCTCTTGGGATCCACAAACACTGCCGCCAATTTCGCCGGAATGCTCATATCGTCTTGTGCAACGATTTCCCCAGTTCCGGGGCTGATTTCCTCTGTTGACATAGCACACCTTTCTGCTTTGAAATAAGAGATTTGCCGCCACCTTCCCCCTTATGATGCAGGTGGGAACCCAAGCGGGGCTCTTTCGAGCCTCAACCGCACGTGATTAGGTGTGCTGTCAGGTGTCCTCACCTGACAGCGACATCTATTTTCTGTAGCGTAGCCCCTTGTGGGCGTGTTGATTGTGCTGTCACGAGTACGTCGGGATCCCTGCGATCCTGACTTCTTCTACACAGTCATAATCATGCTCAGCATTTCCTTGACCGCTGATTCCATCCCCACCAGCACGGCTCGGGCGATTATAGAGTGCCCAATATTCAATTCCTCGATCTGCGAAATGGACGCCACCGGCACTACGTTTCGGTAATTCAAACCATGCCCCGCTGACACTCTGAGTCCCATCTTATCCGCCGCCAGCGCCATGTCCTCCAATTTCCCTAATTCCTGCAACGCTTCCCCGGCGCCTTTGGCTTCGCAATACCGTCCGGTATGTAGTTCCACTACCTGCGCCCCGACCCGTTCCGCAGCTTTGACCTGCTCCAGGCTGGCGTCGATGAACAAACTTACCACCATGCCCCCTCCTCGAAGCTCCTTGACTACGTCCTTTAGTCGGTCTTCCTGACCCTCTACGTCCAAGCCCCCCTCGGTGGTCAATTCCTCCCGGCGTTCCGGAACCAAAGTGCACATGTCCGGTCGGATGCCCATCGCAATCCGCACCAGGTCATCGGTGGCTGCCATCTCCAGATTCAAATGCGACTTGACCATGTCCCGCAGGATTCTCAGGTCACGATCCTGAATGTGACGTCGATCCTCTCGCAGATGACATACGATTCCGTGTGCCCCTGCCAATTCCGCCAGCATCGCAGCAGTCACAGGATCGGGGGAATCTCCGCCACGTGCCTGGCGAATCGTCGCCACATGGTCAATATTGACACCCAATCTCATATCTTACTCCTTAAGCGAATTACCCTTTGTAAATCAAGAAATTACTAAGAACGGTTGGGGATTGTACCGAAGAAAGAATCGCTAAAAATCGTCCCGCCAAACCAAAATCTGGAAACCACTTCCTGCTGGACGATACACCGAAAAATGCGCAAAACCGTAAAGAGGGGAGAGGTCGTCCAACGTCAAATTGAACGGAACCTGGAAATCCAGCAGACTGTCTTCCCTCGAAAAATTCTCCACGTAGTCGGAAACACTGCCCCACGTCAAACGGATGGATTGGAAATGCCGAAAAAGTCTTCCGGTAGTCGTCAAGTCCGTCTCTCGATACCATTGATCGAATCGATTCTCGTCGGGATCATAATAGAAAAAGGTGAAATCGTCGGACAGACAATCGGCGTAGTGCAGTGAATCCGCAAAGTTGTAAGCGTTCCGGAAATTCTGCAACAATCCACCCACTGTCGATTGATCCGTCCAGAGCGACGACGCAGAGATCCCCAATTCCGGAGCAAACGGATTCCGGCAACCGAGTCCCAGCAGCCCCGCCAGCAAAATCATGCCGCTGACGATGCCCAATCGTATGTAGTTGAGAGCTGTCACCGAATCAATGCCTTGATATCACTCCACGTTGCCTGATCCCCCACCGCCTCATCCCGCCACCATCGAATCCTCCAGGTGCCATCGAGGTTGCGTGCAAAAATGAACTCCGCCCGTCCCGAGACATCCCTGGGTATGCCTTCCAAAACATGACCCAGGTGCAACGTGTAAGCCTCCAGATAGCGCGCCGAATCCGCCCATTCGATGGACTCTTCCACTTGAAACTGCGCCTGCACCGCCGAGTCGATAGGAACTACCTGTCCTGACAGCAGCCTCCGAATGTGCGCCGCCTCTTGGTCATATCCCCAGGGCAGCAAATCCTGATGGTTGCTGAGCGCCGCGCCATCCGGCACAAAGCTGTAATCCTGCCCGTCAAAAATGGCTAAGTAGTCCTCCGGCAAATGGAATTGCAGAGTGCAATCCAGGACATCCAGTACCCGGTCGGAACTGATCGCCGGACCACACAAATCGGACGTCTCCAACGGAGCCTGGGCACGGCGGGTAGAAAATAGATCGCAGCCTGCAACCAGGAGCGTTAGCAGTACTAATGTCGATAACCATCGGATCATGAATGTCCCGCTCATCATGGAATCACATCGCAAGGGATACTAAATCCAATATATAGCAAACAATTCGGCAAAAAGCAAGGAAATCTCGCAAAATCTCGTATCTGGTTACCCCCCCGCGACTATTAAGCGGCTGTCAGGCGACCGCCTGACAGCGTTGCATTCCGTGCTGCCAGGTCTTCGAACCTGCCAGCGCCCGTGAATATCTCGAAAACCACTTGACATTGACCGAATAATTCTGTATATTTAAACAGACGGTTAAACTAAATAGTTAGTTGACCAGTAGTCGTCTAGTCATCAAAAACGCATTCACACTGAAGAATCATGGCGCTATCGACCCAGCAAAGAATACTACACGCTGCAAGGCAGGTCTTCATAGAACGAGGAAAAGATGGCGCTCGGGTCGATGCCATTGCTCGTCGAGGCAAAGTCAACAAGGCGTTGATCTACTACTACTTCTCGTCCAAGGATCAGTTGTATTACTACGTACTGCGCGACACATTCTCTCTTATCCTGGCGCGCGTTTCCGGAGCCCTGGAACCAAGCAAACCTCCTGAAGAACGCCTCCGACAGATGGCAAATGCCTATCACAGCTTCCTCATGGAAAACCGCGACTTCCCCAGACTGATCCTGCGCGAAATCGCCGCCGGTGCGCCAGTCCTCAGGAAAATCGCACACGAAATGCTGAAGGGCGATTTCGAGAATCTGCCTCGCAGCTTCGAAAAGACTCTGAAAGAAGGCAATCGTCAGGGACTCTGGAAATCAGTCGATTCCCGCCATGCTCTGGTCAGCTTCCTGGGCATGTTGATCTTTCCCTTCGTCGCTGCCCCTCTGTTGGAAAACGCACTGGGAATCAAGCCAGACAATCCCTTTTGGCAAGAGCGTCCCGGAGCCGTGCTGGAACTCTTCTTCCATGGAATTCAACGTCGAGACACAGAATGAAACGATGCTTGCTCACCTCACTCATGGCGCTGGCATTATGCACTATTGCGGCGGGCGACGATCACATCGCCGGAGTGTTGTCGCTGGAAGATTGTCTCCGGCTGCTTGACGACCGTAATTCCCAATTGCAGGCTGCCCGCGAAAACATCGCTGCCACCCAAGCCAGGCACCGGATCGCCTTGGGGCACAAGTATCCGGAAATTTCCGCCGGCGCCTCCTATTCCGTAGTCTCGGATGTGACAGAAATCCAATTCCCAGGTCAGACTATTCCTCTGCCGCCTCCCACCGGTCCCGTGACCATTCCCGGACGTAGCGTCGCCTTCGGCGATTACGACACCGCTGACCTAAGACTGGCGCTGGGGATGCCCCTCTATACCGGCGGCGCTCTCAACGGAAACGTCGAACTAACAGATCTGGCTACCCGAATCGCCGAATCCGATTATCACCAAGCGCGACAGGAATTGCGGCATCGCGTTAGAACACTCTTCCTGAATCTCCTGAAATCGCGAAAAGCCATGGAAATTGCCCGGGAAGAAGCACAAAGAAACGAGCGCCATGTAGATGATATTAGCAATCGCCGCATGCAAGGCATGGCGATCGACGTGGACGTGCTTCAGGCTCGGATCGCCCTCAGCCAATCCCAGCAGAACCACCTGGCAAGATCCAACGAGTCCGAGCAGGCACGGCTTGCCCTCTTGAGTGCGCTTGAGCTGCCTCCGGACAGCCCGATCACTTTTTCCGAACAGCGATGGGACAATCCTCCTCAACCTGAAGAGATTCCCGCAGCAGACAAATCTCTGGATTCCCGTGCCGAAATCCGGAAGATTAATCTGGAAACCCAAGCCGCGCGCGTGAGAAAAAGCCTGGAATCCAGCGCCCAGAAACCATCCCTCTACTTCTCAAGCTCCGTACATTACGGTCGTCCCGGGCTTGACCCAGTCCAGAACGAGTGGATGCCGTACGCCACCGCCGGGTTGAATCTCGACTTCGCACTGTTCCAGGGCGGTGCAATCACGGCTCAAGTGGAAGAAAAACAGAAAGCCATAGATGCCTTGGAAAGCCGGAATCTTGCCGCGGAACGTCAGATAATCCTGGAACGCCAATCCGCCCGGCTGGCTCTGAACACTGCCCAAAGTCGATGGGAATTGGCAAAGGAGCAGTTGGAAAATGCGCGTGAGCGCTACCGGGTGACCGAATCGATGTGGGATCAGGGCATGGCAACGGAAACAACCTATCAGGATGCCCGCCAAGCCTTGACCGAATCTGAGCTATCGCTGTCGGCTGCTGTCCTGGACTGCTGGCTGGCTCTGTCAGAAGTGATCCGTGCCAATGGCGAAGAATAGCAGCAAATGACCACTGACAGTCGTACTGCGTCGGGCAACAAAAGGACACATAAGGGCACATATATGAAACACCTCAAAGCGTGGATTCCTGTCATTGTCCTGGCTTCCTGGTTCCTGATCTCCGGTTGCGCCAAAACACGAAATTCCGATCTATGGGGATCGGGCATACTGGAAGCCACCGAAATCGTGGTATCGTCGCAATCCAACGGTCTGATCCTGGAGATGCGTTGCGATGAAGGCGACTGCGTGAAAGCAGGCGACGTCATCGCAGTCATCGATACCTCAGACCTCGTCCTCCAACGTGCCGGCTTGCTGGCGCAACGGGACGAAGTCGATGCCAGAGCCAGAGGCATACGTCTGACTGCCGCCCGTGCCCAGCAGGAACTGAACCTGGCTCGCCTTACCGCCGACCGTACCCGGGCGCTATTCGATCAAGGATCCGCCACGGAGCAAGTCCGCGATGAAGCCATGACCAGAAAAGCCGCCGCTCAACTCTCCCTCGAAGAAATCCGAAACGGAATGAAGGAATTGGAAGCCCGTCGAGATCAGGTGGATAATGCGCTAAGTCAGTTGCAAAAGAAAATCGATGACTCCAATGTCCTTGCCCCATCTTCTGGCGCGGTGACCGTTCGCTCTCGAGAACCAGGGGAATTAGTGCGTTACGGAGAGGCTATCCTGACCCTGGCTGATCTTGATACCATGTGGATGAAGATATATCTGAAGGAGGAAGTGCTGAGTCGGGTTGCACTGCGTGCCCGTACGAATATCCGAGTCGATGCTCTGGGAGACAGCACTCTGGTGGGCGAAGTTACCTGGATTTCCTCCGAAGCGGAATTCACCCCCAAGAATATTGAGACCCGCGAGTCCCGGACCGGTCTGGTGTACGCGGTCAAGATCGAGGTCCCCAATCCCAATGGCGTCCTGAAGATCGGCATGCCTGCTGAAGCCGAAATCCTGGCATCCCCATGACTGACCTCGCCATAGCTGCCAGAGATCTGCGCAAATCCTACCACGGATTTCCAGCCCTGAATGACGTGTCGTTGGAGATTGTCAAGGGTGAACGATTCGGCTTGATCGGTCCCGATGGCGCAGGGAAGACCACACTGATCCGGGTCTTGTGCGCTCTGACGCCACCGGACTCCGGCTCCGCAATCATCGGCGGACTCGATATGTCAAGTGACGTCCGCCGCATCCGTTCCTCCGTAGGTTACATGCCTCAGCGTTTCTCCCTCTATCCTGACCTGAGCGTCCGTGAAAACCTCAGATTCTACGCCGACCTATTCGGTGTTTCCAAGGAAGCACGGTCGCAGAGGACGGACGACCTGCTGAAATTCAGCCGCCTGCACCCGTTCCTGGATCGCAAAGCCGGCAAGTTGAGCGGCGGCATGAAACAGAAGTTAGCCTTGGCGTGCATTCTTATCCATCCCCCGGAAATCCTGCTTCTGGACGAGCCGACAACTGGCGTTGATCCCCTGTCCCGGCACGAATTCTGGCAGCTTCTCGAAAAGCTGACTGAACAGGGGATTACCATTCTCATCACCACTGCCTACATGGAAGAAGCTGCCAATTGTCATCGAGTTGCCCTGATGTCCCGCGGAAAGTTGCTTGACACAGGGACTCCCAAAGAATTGATCGAAAAATACCCTCATCCATTGTTCGAGGTAATCACCGCCGATCCCTTCGGAACCGCATCGTTTCTTGAGCGGCAGGCTGGTGTGTTATCGGTCCAGATTTTCGGCAGCGGCATCCATGCCGTCTTCGATCGAAAAGAGCGGGCAGAGGAATTGAGACATGGATTGATTGAAGCGGGCTACTCGGTTAAGGGCATGATCCCGATTGTTCCGAATATCGAAGACGTCTTCGTCGCCAGACTCGGTGTGCTGTCAGGTGTCCTCACCTGACAGCTATCTTTCCCCCCTACTACTGTCCGAATGGACGCCTACGGCGCAGGGGGGAACAAAAGGGGGGTTGCATTCAGTGTGTTGTCAAGTGTCCCTGCCTGACAACCATTGTTCCCGCCAGGTTTCGCCGTAGGCGTCCATTCGAACAAGCGAAGAGTAACCTGGCGGGCAATATAACCCATGAACGACTCCATCATCACCGTCCAGCACCTCGTCAAATCCTTCGGCGCTTTCCGAGCAGTTGACGACATCAGCTTCTCCGTCCCGCGAGGGGAGATCTTCGGCTTCATCGGCGCCAACGGAGCCGGAAAAACGACCACGATCCGGATCCTGTGCGGTCTGCTGAAAGCCACCGCTGGACAAGCTGTCGTCGCAGGCATCGATATCATCAAATTCCCCGAAGCGGTCAAACCCCGCATCGGATACATGTCCCAAAAGTTCTCCCTGTACGAAGACCTGACCGTTCGCGAGAATCTGCAATTCTACAGCGGCATCTACCGCCTCAAGAAGCCCGATTCCCGCCGGCAAATTGAGCGCGTCACCGAAAGAGTCGGGATAGTTGAAATAATGGACTCCCTAATCCATGACATTCCGGTGGGCTGGAAACAAAGGCTGGCACTGGCATGTGCCATTTTGCATCGCCCCGGCATTCTGTTCCTGGACGAACCCACCAGCGGCGTGGATCCGATAGCGCGCCGATCCTTCTGGCGCTTGATATATGATCTCGCGTCCGAAGGCACCACGATCATCGTGACCACTCATTACATGGATGAAGCTGAAGCCTGCCAGCGAATCGCCATCATGCACGACGGACAAATCATCGCCCAGGGAACCACCCACGAATTGAAAAAATCCAAAAACGCCCAGACGCTGCAGCAAGCATTCCTGTCGCGCGTCAAATCTGCCACGGAATCACGGAAATGATCCGCACCATCGCCATCGCCAGAAAAGAAGGCATGCACATTCTCCGTGATCCCCGCAGTTTGATTATCCTGTTTCTGATGCCGGTGGTTATGGTCTTCCTCTATGGCTACGCCATCAACATGGACGTCAAGCACATCTCTTTGGGAATCTGGGACGCCGACCAAACGCCTGAGTCGCGAGATTTGGTCAGCAGCTTCCTCCATTCCGGCTATTTCGTTGAAAAGGCTCGCCCGGAAAATCCGGAACAAGCGAACGACGCCATCAGAAAAAGGCAGGTCAGTGCTGTCCTATTCGTTCCCAATGACTATGCCGAGGACCTGACGAGCCCGAATCCGTCTCCGATCGGAGTTTGGATTGATGGTTCCGACGCCAACACCGCCTCAGTGATCATAAGCTACGTTCGTGCGATCCTTGCCACCAGTGCTTCGCATCGTCGCATGGGCATCCTGCCCATGCCCACTCCTGGGCTGGAAACCAGCCATTCCGCGGAAGACTGGCAGACGAGGGCGTCTGCCAGCGGTTACTCTATCGCGCCTTTCTCGATTCGCCAGAAAGTCTTCTACAATCCCGAGTTGAAAAGCAGCCACTTCATCGTTCCCGGGTTGGTCGCAATTCTCCTGATGATGATCTGTGCCATGCTTACGTCTCTTGCCATCGTCCGCGAAAAAGAGAGCGGAACCTTCGAACAATTGTTGGTGTCTCCCATTCGCGCCCGAGAATTGATCATCGGAAAAGTTGTGCCGTATTTGGCTCTGGCTTTCCTGGTCGCGATCTTCATTCTAACTGTCGGGCGTCTGCATTTCGGCGTCCCCCTGATGGGGAATCCGTTGCTGCTCCTTGCCACCTTGCTCGTCTATCTTTTCTGCGCCCTGGCTCTCGGGCTGCTAATATCGACCATCGCGTCCAGCCAGCGCCTCGCCATGTTGATGGCATTCACTACCACCATGCTGCCATCGGTAATCCTTTCCGGCTTCATATTTCCCATCCAATCCATGCCTTTCCTGATCCAGATGATAACCTATGTGGTACCAGCCAGATACTTCTTGTCGATTCTGCGCGGAATCATGTTGAAAGATAGCGGGCTGTCTTTGCTGTGGCATCAGGCTCTGGTCCTGCTCCTGATCGGCACTGTCTTGATTATGATCAGTGTGCTCCGGTTCCGAAAAACCATGGTGCACTTATGAAGGTAGTCCTGTCTTTGATGGCAAAGGAATTCCGCCAGATCCGGCGGGAACCCATGATGCTGCGGGTCATCATCGGTATGCCTGTCGTGATGCTGGTCGTCCTCGGATCTGCCCTGACCACCGACATCAGTCACCTTGCCACTGCCATCACTGATCTTGACAATTCTCCATTGAGTCGCTCGATCACGGAAACCTTCGTGCATTCTGAGCTATTCGATGTCCTGCAATTTCCGGCGACCGCTGATGCTCTTGAGACCACGCTTCAAAGCGGAACCGCCAGCGTGGGGATCATCCTTCCCAGGGGCTTTGCCCGACGAATCTCACGAAACGAATCGCCCGAAGCCGCCATCTGGATCGACGGCGTGGATTCCAACGCTGGTCTGATTGCGGGCGGTTACGCCGCCAACCTTCTGCTAAGGGCAGCCCATGACATCAGGGTCAATGCCTCCGCACAATCCCTTCCTCCGGAACCGCGCTTCAAAATCCTCTACAATCCCAAGCTGGAAAGCCGGATGTACATGATTCCCGGCATTGTCGCAGTTGTGGTGTTGATGATTACCTCGGTCTTCAGTTCCATGTCCATCGTCCGAGAACGCGAAATCGGTACCCTGGAACAACTCATGGTCACCCCGATCCAAGCCTGGGAGCTCTTGCTGGGCAAACTGCTTCCCTTCATGATCATCGGATTCCTCGAAATCGTATTCGCTCTTTCCTTAGGCATAATTCTGTTTTCCGTGCCCTTCGAGGGCAGCATTATCCTCCTGCTCGCCCTGTCGCTTATCTATCTCTTGACCACTCTCGGAGTCGGACTATTCGTATCCACAATCACCTCGACTCAACAGCAAGCCATGTTCTTCACCTGGTTCTTCAACCTGTTCGCGCTGATTATGTCGGGATTCCTGTTCCCTATAGCCAACATGCCCATCCTCCTTCAGCGAATTACCCTGGTCAATCCTCTCCGGTACTTCATCACCATCATCCGCGAGATCGTCCTGAAAGGCGACACCTGGCATGATCTCTTGCCCCAGATTTCTGCCATGTTCGCACTGGGAAGCGCCTTGTTCCTCATCGCCGTGCTTCGGTTCAACAAGCGTGTAGAATAATTCGCTTGCTATTTGAGACAAATCTTGTATATTATCGCTGGGGGCAAGTCCCAACGGATTCTTTCCCGCTGCCACTGATTTTCCTTATCCCTGTCAACAGTCTGTTCGCTAATGCCCCAACATGACGATATGCCGACCCCAAGACCGCTTCCCCCGTTCGGCTACTGGGAGTATTATCAGGAACTGGAATTCCTGAATCCCACCAGTCCCGAGACGCTCCTGAAGATCGGGCACGCCTGTAGGCTGAACAAGTCCTCTTGTGTCCTGGATGTGGGGTCGGGAAAAGGGACTGTCGCTATCCTGTGGGCGCAGGAGTTTGGCTGTCATGTCATCGGAGTCGATAACCTCCCCAGGATGATCGTGGAAGCCCGCCGCCGGGTTGCACAAGCTGGTCTGAGCGATCGCATCGTATTCCGAAACCTGGACGCGACCGACATCGACGCCCAAATCACTGACTCTTCCGATCTGGTCTGCTCCTTCGGGTCCCTCTTCATATGGGGATTCCGGCAAGGTCTGCAGCGTCTGATTAACCTGGTCGCACCTGGTGGATTCCTGGCAGTCAGCGATCTCTTCTTCCTCAGTCAAAACATCGATCCAGAATTCCTTCGCCGGGCGGGCTACACCCAGGACGAATATCCCACCTTGGCTGAGCTTCAAGAATGCCTGAATATCCTAAATTGGGAGATCGTCAAGACCTGGGAAGCTTCCCCAAAGGAATGGCAGCACTACCTGGACGGAACCACTCGAGCCCTGAATTGGTATAACGATTTGCACCCTGGAATAATGAACCCCTTTGTGGAATCAGAGAAAGAGTGGGCGGCGTGCATCAAGGAAGCTGGAGATAAGTGGATCCGGTTCGTGCATGCCGTCGCCCGGGAGAGGAGGTAATCCATGAGCGTTCGTCGGATTGAGATTGTCGATTTCCCTGAACTATACAGCTTGCTAAGCCAACTGATGACAAAGAAATCCTTGGATCGCGTCCGGATGGAATCCGTATTTCGCGACATCATCGGCGACCCCACCGTTCGAATCGGCGTATTCGACGATGGTCAAGAGATCCTGGGCATGGTCTCCATCTCGGTACACTCCACCCTCCATCATTTTGGAAGGGTGGCAGTGATAGACGAAATCGTGGTCACGGAAAAAGCGCGCGGGCAGGGAGTCGGAAAGACCCTGGTCGACTGGGCGAGATTACAGGCGAAACAGATGGATGCCCACACGATCGAATTGCATAGCGATGAGTTCCACACTGATCCGCACGCCTTCTATCAAAGCCTCGGCTTCGTCCCGGAAGGATCAGTCTTTTCCATCAGGTCGTGAGTCGCTGCATCATCGATATGACGGATAGGTCCGATAACATAAGGCAAGTGCTTGACCGTCTCTATGAACGAGACGAGCGCGAACGTATCGAGGGACTGCCCCACGAACTCCGCATGCTTGCTCTCCACCGGGACAGCGGACGATTCCTGCACCTGATCTGCCGAGCCTCCGGTGCCAGAAACATCCTGGAAATCGGCACCTCCCAAGGCGTCTCCACCATCTGGCTGGCATGGGCGGTCTCGGAGATCAATGGCAAAGTCACCACCGTCGAATTGGATCCGGACCGAGCGGCACAGGCTGGGCAGAATTTCCGCCAGGCTGGACTTGACCGTTGGATCATTGTCACCGTCGGTGACGCTCGGCAAGTCGTCAAGACCCTGAAAGATCCTATCGACCTGGTTTTCCTCGATTCGGTCAAAGCCGATTGTCCCTTTTTCCTCGAAACCCTATTTCCTTTGCTTCCCGTGGGTGGGGTCGTGGTCGCGGATAATGCCATTTCCCATGCCGATGAACTGCAGGATTACTTTGCCGCTTTGAAGAAGCTGCACTTTGTCACCATGACCGTGCCAATCGGCGCCGGCGTCGAATTCAGCATCAAGTCCGGGGAGTAAGTGTCCGAAATCCAACGCAATCGCTCCATCGCTCTCGCCATCGAAGAATGGTTCGACCGGCACGGCACCGATTTCCCTTGGCGCCATACCCGTGATCCTTATCACGTGTGGATCGCCGCCGTCATGCTCCAGCAGACCCAGGTCAACACCGTCATGCCTTACTTCGACCGCTTTGTTCGCGCCTTCCCTGCTGTGAAAATCTTAGCCTGTGCGCCGCTCGAAAAAGTTCTGAAACAGTGGGAAGGCTTAGGATACTACTCTCGAGCCCGCAACTTGCATCTCGCCGCCCAAATCGTTGCCAATGATTGTAATTCCATAGTACCGAACTCCTTCGACCGGCTCAGAACTCTTCCAGGAGTCGGCAATTACACCGCCGCTACTATCGCCAGTGTTGCCTTTCGAGAACCAATCCCCGTCCTGGACAGCGTGACTACCCGCCTGAATCTCCGACTCGACCGAAGCCCCTTGACGCCAGGTTCCTCGCGAACCTACCGATCCTTGTTCCACCGTTTGAGTCTGAGAATCAAGCATGCTTCGGACCCCGGATCGTTCAACCTCGGCGCCATGGAATTGGGCTCTCGAATCTGTCAGGCGAAATCACCACGGTGCCTGTCATGCCCTCTTAAGGAAGTCTGTAAAGCCGGTGCTTCTGGTCACCCTGAGCGTATCCCCCGGAAGCGACCGAAATCCGCAATTCCCCATTACCACATCGCCGCCAGCTTGATCTGGCAGGGCGGACGTCTCCTCATCACACGCCGCCCCACCAACAAAATGCTGGGGGGCTTGTGGGAATTCCCTGGCGGCAAACAGGAAGATGGCGAGACTCTTCAAGAGTGCCTGGCGCGAGAAATCCATGAGGAGTTAGGCGTCACAATCATGGTAGGAAAACCCTTCCGCTCGGTGAAGCACGCCTATAGCCATTTCCGCATCACCCTCCACACCTACCATAGTCGGCTTCTAAACGGCGAGCCGAAAAATATCGGCGTGGATGAGTGGGCGTGGGCATCGCCCGACGAATTGCATCAGTATCCCTTCCCCCGAGCCGATCTCAAGATCATCGAGGAGTTGCTTCGGTCAAATTTCGATCAATCGCAATAATATAATATCATGAAGGAGAGAACATTGAGACATGTCGTTATCGTCGTAGTCGCGCTGAGCCTAATGGCGCTGGGCTGTGCGCAGAAAGAGCCCGCCCCAAAGCCTCAAGCGCAAGTTCCGACCACTCCGAAAACTGTTGAGCCGGCGGGACAACCGGTCACCACTGCTTCCGGATTGCAGTACGTTGATTTGGTCATGGGAACCGGCGCCTCGCCGCAAGCCGGTCAAACCGCCGTCGTGCATTACACAGGGTGGCTGACGGATGGCACGAAATTCGACAGCTCCGTGGATCGCGGGCAGCCCTTCGAATTTCCTGTAGGGCAGGGGAGAGTCATCAAGGGGTGGGACGAAGGAGTCGCCACCATGAAAGTCGGCGGCAAACGCAAATTGACCATCCCCCCGCAACTGGCTTACGGTGAGCGCGGTTATCCCGGAGCAATCCCGCCCAACGCCACCCTGATCTTCGAGATTCAATTGATAAGCATCAAGTAGCCGTTGCAGCCTTCCCCCCGGTATCCGGGGGGAATTCAAGGGGGGGTAGTTTTGAATTTCGAGGTTTGAAATTGTTTCGGATTTCGAATTTGGGACTTGTCCGCCTCAGGCGGATTTGGAGTTTCCCGCCATGCGGATGAGTAGGGGGGAACAAAAGGGGGATCAATACATCTTTCTCTGCGCTCTCTGCGCCTCTGCGTGAGCTATAAGCGGATGTCAATCGCTACTAACTTCTCAACGTCCATCACCCTCGGTCGCACCGGTCTTTCCGTGGGAAGGTTGGGTATCGGCGCCTCCTACGGCGTCCCTGCCGATGCCGTCGAAATGGCATTCGAGCGCGGCGTCAATTACCTGTACTGGGGCTCGAAACGCAAAGACCCCATGGCGGAAGGGATACGCGGTATCATCCGCCGCAATCGCGAGCAAGCGGTCATCGTCGTCAACGGCTTCAGCCGGCTCGGTTTCCGATACCGCCACATCGTTGAATCCAGCCTCAAAGCCTTGGGCACCGACTACATCGACATCTTTCTAATGGCGTTCCAATATCATCGCCCGCGTCAATCGCTCCTTGACACTGGACTCAAAATGAAAGACGAGGGCAAGATCCGTTTCCTGGCGTTGTCCAGCCACCGCAGGAAAGTCTTCCCCGAAGTGGAACCCGAGAAAATCTTCGACGTGTACCATGTCCGCTATAACGCCGCCCATCGCGGCGCCGAACAGGATGTACTCCCTCATCTTCCAAAGGAAAACGGACCGGGTATCGTCGCCTTCACCGCCACTCGTTGGGGTAAATTGCTGCTTGATTCCTGGATGCCGCCCGGCGAGAAAACCCCTACTGCCGCGGATTGCTATCGCTTCGCCCTGTCTAATCCGTCGGTGCACGTCTGCCTGACCGGTCCCAATACCCGCCAAATGATGGACCACGCCCTGACCGCCCTCGACAAAGGTCCTCTGGATCCCGACGAAATGGCATGGATGCACCGCATCGGCGACCACATATATCACCATAAGAGGAAAATCCAGTTGTGACCGCGACTGATAAACCAATAATACACGCAGTCCTGTTCGACCTGGACGGAGTCCTGATTGATTCCATGCCTCACCATGTCCGAGCCTGGACAGAGGAATTCGCCGCCTGGGGTGTAGATATCGACCCCCTGATTTTCCGCCTTCGCGAAGGCGAAAAAGCCGAAGCGACCCTGGAATATGCCGCTAAACGATATGGCTTGATCCTGACGCCGGAGCAACAAGCCAGTTTCGTGGAATCGAAACGCAGGCGATACCGGATGACCGCTCCCAATCATATGGTGGACGGTGCAGTCGAGTTGCTGAAATCTCTAAGGGAAAAGCAGATCAAAACCGCCTTGGTGACCGGCTCCATTCGGAAAAATCTGGATCATTCCGTACCCGAAGAAGAACGAGTCCTGTTCGATGCCATCATTACATCCGACCTCTGCACCCACGGCAAACCCCATCCCGAACCCTATCTCCGCGCTTCAGAATCCCTGAAAATCCCACCCGAACACTGTCTGGTTGTCGAAAACGCCCCTTTGGGTATCCAATCTGCCAAAGCCGCCGGCATCTTGACCCTGGCGATCACCACCACTCTCTCTGCGGAGTATCTGAAAGACGCCGACGCCATCATCGAGAACCTGTCCGATATCCTCCACCACGGCTCTTTCGCACTAAAATCCCTTCTGTAGCATCGCCCCTTGTGGGCGTTCCGAATAGATCCCCCCTACTATTGTAGGGGGGAAGAAAAGGGGGGTCACCGATTGTCATCCCGCACGCGATGCGGGATCCATCCTTCCCATTGCTGTCATGGTCCAGACCATGACAGCCCTGTCGCATAAGCCAGTTGAACCTTCCCCCCGGTACCCGGGGGAAATCAAAAGGGGGGCACGTTACCTGTCATTGCGAGCGAAGCGAAGCAATCTATTCCCCAACAATCGAACAATGAGACAATCGAGCACCGTAACAATTTGACAATTCAGCAATTCAACAATTCTTCCCTTCACACTTTCACACTTTCATACTTTCTAACTTCTTGTCACTTGCCACTTGTAACTACTTCAGCAATACCACCTTGCGATTGAATTCCAGATGAGCAGTAGAGAGGCGGGCAATATACATGCCGGAGGCGAAGCTGCTGGCGTCCCAACGAGCATGATACGTCCCGGGTGACAGCAATGGGTAGTCGAATTCCTGCACCCGCTGTCCTAAAATGTTGTAAATGGCAAGTCGAACCTCGGAAGCGACCGGTGCGGTGAACGGAATAACTACGACGCTATTAAAAGGATTAGGGTATGGAGTGTAGAGGTTGAACTGAGGCGAAGGTAGTCTGGTTCGGTCCGGGCGGACAGATGTAGAGGTGGTATCGGGTCCTGTTTTAATAAGATACACGTCGCTGTTCCCTGCTCCGTAAGAGTAGGTCGAGCCTGCAATTATGTATCCTCCATCGTCAGTGAGATTAGAAGAGAAGCAAAAATCGGCGTCATTCCCGCCATAGGTGCGCGTCCACAGTAGGTGACCGTTGCTGGTTGTTCTCACTATGTATATGTCCCAATCTCCTGCACCAAAGGATCGAGTATATCCCGAAATCATAAATCCGCCGTCTGAGGTCTGGTGACTACCGAAGCACCTTTCATGAAATGGCCCCCCGTATGTATTAGTCCAAAGGGTATCTCCTATGCTATCTGTTTTCACGATGTAGAAGTCGGAATAGGTGGGGGGGGACTGACCATAGGAGCGGGTCTCCCCAAATAATACGTACCCGTGATCAGATGTCTGACAGATTCCACCGCACCACTCTTGGTAAGCTCCGCCGAAGGTACGAGTCCATAGGGTGTCTCCAAAACTATCCAGTACTATCAGATAAAAATCAGAAGAGCCAGCACCGAATGAGGATGTCGTGCCCCCAATTACATACCCACCATCGTATGTTGGTAGGATGACATAAGGTTGGTCTTGACCCGTTCCCCCGTACGTCCGCGTCCAAATAGTATCTCCGTTGCTATCAGTCTTGATTAAGTAGATATCATCGCCTCCCGCCCCAAACGAGGAAGAGGAACCAGCCATAACGTACCCACCATCCGACGTCCTTTGAACAGCTAAGCCAATTTCTTCCCCATTTCCTCCGTATGTCCGGGTCCAGAGCGTATCGCCTGACGAATTAGTTCTAATGCAGTAAATATCTCTGTTGCCTGAGCCGAAGGACTTGGTATGTCCTATGACAATATATCCGCCATCGGGGTGTTGCTGAACAGCAAAGGCACCATCGTAGTCTATTCCACCGAAGGTGCGAGTCCAAAGCGTGTCTCCCAGACTGTCAGTTTTTATCAGATATACATCTGTCGTATCCTGGACCCCAAAACCAAACGATTCTGTTTTTCCGGTCGTTACATAGCCTCCATCGGTGGTCTGCAAAATCGACAAAGCGGCATCGAGTCTCACTCCGCCGTAGGTGCCGGTCCAAAGGGTGTCTGGATTGGGTTGGGCAAAGGCCAAGAAGGCATGGCCCACCAAGACGGGCCAAAGAAGGAGCTTGATCTTCATAATAACATCTCCGTATATGTTATTGGACGAATGAGCCATTTCTTACATCAAGGAGCAAAAAAGGGTGTATGTCGCGAAAATGGATTGGTGGATGATGGGTTCGACGCACAGGAACACCCCATCGTATTATGATGCGATCTTCTCTGTTTCGTTATGACCGGGTTTTCGAATCTCTGGCTTGGGACCCCGAGCCCAGGTATTGTATTTCAAAATGCACCACATCGCCCAAATCGCATCCCGCCATCCTACTTTCTTGCCCTCCGCGTAGCCCCTGCCGCTATAGGAAACCCCTACCTCGTAGATCCGAACTCCGGCGCGCGCTAATTTCGCGGTTACTTCCGGCTCAAATCCAAACCGATCCTCCTTCAAATCGATCGCCTGGATCACTTCGTTTCGGAAGGCTTTGAATCCCGTTTCCATGTCCGTCAAATTCAAATTGGTCATGGCATTCGACACCAGCGTCAACAATTTGTTGCCCACATAATGCCAGAAAAACAGCACCCGATGCGGTCCGCCACCCATGAACCGGGAACCGTACACCGCATCTGCTTTTCCATCCAGTATCGGCTTCACCAGGGTCGGATACTCCGACGGATCATATTCCAAATCCGCATCTTGAATCAAGACAATATCCCCCGTCGCCTCCCGAATCCCCAGCCGAAGCGCCGCTCCCTTTCCTTGATTGTGAGGCTGCAAGAATATCCGCCTGTGTGGATGATTCTCAGCCTGCCACTGCTGAAGGATATCCCGAGTCCCATCTGTCGACCCATCATCCACAATGAGGATTTCTTTCTCGAACGGCGCCGCCTCCACCCGAGACATTATAGTCTCCAGTGTACCCCGTTCATTGTACACCGGAATTACGACGGAAAGCCTCACGTCACCCTCCTGGCATATCAATGATTGCTGATTTTCCCAGTTCTTGCCGTCATTTCAACATTCTCGTCATCTGCTCGTTGCCGGACCGCCTCGCCGCTCTCAGTCTTCTTGTCTTGCCCCAATCGGCGCCACAGCCAGTCGTATCCTATTGCGGCAAACGGGAGCGCGAATGGAGTCGCTGGAAGCCGGAACCTGGCATAGGCAGTCAGAGCCCCCGTTAGCACCAGATACGCCGCGGTGAGCAAGCAGAATATCAAAACCCTGTTCTGGTATTTTCCCCATGAGGTCACAATACCGACAATGAAACCAAGATACACTACACATGAGAACAATAAGACTATCACGGCGATGATATAATGCACCAATCCTTTTCTTGCTACGAAGTCTCTTATCGATTCGGTCATGCCGACGTGGGATTTAGCCTCGACTTTCGCATCGGGAAGACGAAGTGCCCTTGAATACGCGGAAGTAGCCGGGCTGAACAGCACGTTGAGCACACCCAGGCAGTACCGTTTCATGAAATCGACCGGATCTGCTCTCACATACTTGGCAGCCAATTGATTCATGAACATCGCCAGTTGAAATGCACCGGCAGAATCGGGCGGTTGCCCACTCCAAACCATCATTTCTTTTGCCTCACCTATCAACGCTGTTCTCACCGTGTTGATATCTTGATGGCGTTTTGGCATTTCCATATATGCCACATTATATAGTAGGACAACATCGGACCCTACAGAACTTAAAGAAAAGCTGCCGAAGGTCCTATAATTCCTGATCAACCATGGCGATAGCGTCGCCGCGAAGAAAAACAAGACAATAACCGAATACTTGATCCCCGTCACTATCCGCCGCCGATACCACACCAGGAAAAGCGCCACTATTATCAATGGCAAGAACAGTGATATCGGTCTGACCAACGTCGCAACACCCAATGAGATGCCGTAGAGGACAAAGCCAGTGAGTGTCGTCGTCCTTGATGAGGAAAGCACCGCAACGCTAAATAGATAAAATCCAATGACCAGAAAGAAAACGAACACAATCTCACTGTACAGGAGATTGCTATGCAGGATGTTATTAGGATCCACAGCGAAGAGAATCGCAGCGATCATCGCGATCCGAGGCTCGAAGAACTGCCAGAGTGTGACCAAGAGCACCACACAGGTCAACGAACCGATCACGATCTGACTCAGGATCGCCAGCCACGGCTTCTCGCCCAAGAGCCAGTAATGAGCTGCGATAAAGAGCGGGTAAAGCGGCGTCCTAACGCTGTTCGGGTCCGCGATGTCGCTGGTGGCGAAGCGATGGCTCTTGACTAAAGTGGAGGCGAGGTTATGATAACCCAACGGATCGTCCTGGAGCAGAACCGTCCGCTCCACTTCCGGCTTCCACGGCTGAACTGCGAGGAAAAACCCCAATCTGAGTGCCAGGCACAGCAAAACTATGGCAGTGACCTGCCTCGTTCGTAACCCGTCCATGTGACGACCCCACTGCTAAATGAAACAACCCCGGGATTCTTCGTCGGTAGCTTCGGTAGGTCCGAACCCCGTTTCAATAATCCAACTGAAACATGTTACGTTCCCAACGAGGATGAGTCAGGATTTTGGGGACTGTGACCGTTCGCAAAGAACTGACCTGAACTGCTGATCACAGGACCATTGGGAAGGGATTTCCTGCAATCAGCCCGATACTATCCTATACGATGCCAGCCGTTAGACCCGCTGCTCCCCAATGCCCGTTGCGAATGCACAACCCTTTGGATGCCATAATCTAACACCTCGTTTCCACATTGTCAAGAGAAAAGAATCACTGCCCTTCGATTCCATCTAAGCTGACATGCCGAATTGTGATCCGCCTCCCCAGGAACATTTCGTAGTCAGCAGGAGTTGCATAGATAATTGTGGTATTCCGCTATCCGGAATTGCCTCAGGGTAGGAACGGCAATTTCGGCAAGAAAATTATTTTGAAAAACATCTTGACAATCCAGAAAAAAGAGCTTATATTAATGCCTTGCGTAGTGGACTGTTCCTCTACGCGATTTGATCTTTGACAACATGCGTGCATGAAAACGACTCCGACGTTTGTCGTGGTTTGAAATTCTTGTGCATATCTCTACAATGGAGAGTTTGATCCTGGCTCAGGACGAACGCTGGCGGCGGGCCTAACACATGCAAGTCGTACGCGAAAGGGGGTCTTCGGATCCCCCGGTAGAGTGGCGAACGGGTGAGTAATACGTAGGTAATCTGCCCCGGAGTGGGGAATAATCCGCCGAAAGGCGGACTAATTCCGCATACCGCCCCGTCCCCGCATGAGGACGGGATGAAAGCCTTCGGGCGCTTCGGGATGAGCTTGCGCACCATTAGCTCGTTGGTGAGGTAACGGCTCACCAAGGCTACGATGGTTAGCTGGTCTGAGAGGATGATCAGCCACACTGGGACTGAGATACGGCCCAGACTCCTACGGGAGGCAGCAGTGAGGAATCTTGCGCAATGGGCGAAAGCCTGACGCAGCCACGCCGCGTGACCGATGAAGTTCTTCGGAATGTAAAGGTCTGTTAGGAGGGACGAACATCCCGCTTGCGGGAACTGACGGTACCTCCAGAGAAAGCTCCGGCTAACTCCGTGCCAGCAGCCGCGGTAATACGGGGGGAGCAAGCGTTGTCCGGATTCATTGGGCGTAAAGGGCGCGTAGGCGGAATCGTATGTCGGTGGTGAAAATTCGGGGCTTAACCCCGAACCTGCCTCCGAAACTGCGATCCTTGAGTGCAGCAGAGGGAACTGGAATTCCTGGTGTAGCGGTGGAATGCATAGATATCAGGAAGAACACCGGTTGCGAAGGCGAGTTCCTGGACTGACACTGACGCTGAGGCGCGAAAGCGTGGGGAGCGAACAGGATTAGATACCCTGGTAGTCCACGCCGTAAACGATGGGCACTAGGTGCTGGAGGCATCGACCCCTTCAGCGCCGTAGCTAACGCATTAAGTGCCCCGCCTGGGGAGTACGCTCGCAAGGGTGAAACTCAAAGGAATTGACGGGACCTCGCACAAGCGGTGGAGCATGTGGTTTAATTCGATGCAACGCGAAGAACCTTACCTGGGCTTGAACTGTAGCTGCACGCCCGTCGAAAGGCGGGCTCCTTCGAGGGTGCTACAGAGGTGCTGCATGGCTGTCGTCAGCTCGTGTCGTGAGATGTTGGGTTAAGTCCCGCAACGAGCGCAACCCTTGCCCTTAGTTGCCATCAGCTCGGCTGGGAACTCTAAGGGAACTGCCCGTGTTAAACGGGAGGAAGGTGGGGATGACGTCAAGTCCTCATGGCCCTTATGTCCAGGGCTACACACGTGCTACAATGGCCGGTACAGAGGGTCGCAATACCGCAAGGTGGAGCTAATCCCAAAAAACCGGTCTCAGTTCGGATTGTACTCTGCAACTCGAGTACATGAAGTCGGAATCGCTAGTAATCGCGGATCAGCACGCCGCGGTGAATACGTTCCCGGGGTTTGTACACACCGCCCGTCACACCATGGGAGCCGGTAGGACCCGAAGTCGCCTACGCAACCGCAAGGAGCTAAGCGCCGAAGGTCAGACTGGTGACTGGGGTGAAGTCGTAACAAGGTAGCCGTACCGGAAGGTGCGGCTGGATCACCTCCTTTCTAAGGAGCCCTTCCGCGTAGGTGCCGACTTGTCGTGCACCTATCAGCGGATCCGGTCGATCGTCTGAGCACGATCATGCACGCTGTTGTCATTGTCTTTGAAATACCGTCCGAGCAACTATTCCCCCCTGCGCAGTAGGGGGGAAGAATAAGGGGGGTCATGGTTGGCATGCTGTCAGGTGTCCCCACCTGACAGCCGTATCCGCGCAGGTGCCGACTTGTCGTGCACCTCACTCTTATTCTTTGTCATACCGTCCGAGCCGTACCACGGGCATCCTGCCCGTGCCATCCGGAGCGCAGCGAAGGATCTCGCCCGGGTCATTCCCGCGGAAGCGGGAATCCAGGGAGTAGGTCAGGATCCCTGCGATCCTGACATCCGTCGTGCTGTCAGGTGTCCCCACCTGACAGACAACCTTGTTCGCGCCAGGTGTGAAGTGAAACGTAACCTGGCGAGCAAGTAATCGCCTTCGGACATCGCTTCGTCCGGCACACGCTTCCGGATCACGGGCCTATAGCTCAGTTGGTTAGAGCGCGCGCCTGATAAGCGCGAGGTCGGTAGTTCGACTCTACTTAGGCCCACCTAACCGGGTCGGGCAAGGAACTACCTCCTCCAGAATTCCGTCCCGACCTTCAGGACGGGGAATTAGCTCAGTTGGGAGAGCGCCGGTTTTGCAAGCCGGAGGTCACCGGTTCGATCCCGGTATTCTCCACAATGCGGCTGTTTAAATGACCTTCAACGAAATAGTCAGACTATTGGAACGCAACGGATTTAGATTAATTAAAGAAAAAGGCTCGATTCGATATTATCACAAAAAAGGTCATTCCAGACTTATTAGAATAGATTATCACGGCGCCAAAGAGATTCCTACCGGCACCGCGAAAACGATCTTGAAAGCAGCTGGCATTCGACGGAAGTCAAAATGATTGACTTGAAATATTCTTTGATAATTGAAGCTACTGAAGATCCCAGTTTCTTCAGCTTCTATTCCCCGGACTTGGAAGGCTTCACCGGCATTGGAAATTCGGTAGAGGACTGCCTATACAAAGCCAAATGGGGCATGGAGGATCACCTGGCGACGATGATAGAGCGTGGCATTGAGATACCCAAGCCAAATCCCGACCCCGATGTGGTGATTAAGAATCTGAAAAAGGCAAAGGTCGGTGTCCGAAGCGCGCGTGCTTCATGAGTTCAACGAAGAAAAGTGGTGAACCCAGCCACCCGGTTGAACATGATTTCCGAGGTGGTACTAGAGGTAAATACTACCAGGCGTATAAAAACAGGTCTTTGAAAATAGTCAACGCAAAAAGAGCAAGAGATACCCGTATGATTAGCAGAATGATTTCAGTAAAGGTTGATGGGAAATCTTATAAGTACAGAGTAACCTTTGAGCCTGACGAGGATGGTAGAATTGTTGCAGATTGTCCCGCCATCAAGGGATGCTATACTGAAGGACGGACGTTAGAAGAAGCTATCGAGATGATGAAGGATGCACTAAAAGTCAGTATTGAATCGTTAATCGAAGTAGGTGACATCATTCCTGAGGTTGAATACCAGCGGACCAGACCCAAGAGGATGATTTTTGGAAGGTGTGAAAATTCATTCAGATATATCCCAGTATGACACCTCGGTTACCTATTCTAAAACCCAGAAAGGTAATCACAGTTCTGGAACGAAATGGATTTAGACGTATAAAGAAAAGTAGTGGGCATGCCCGTTTCAAACATCCAGATGGTCGTTGGGCTGAGGTGCCCGTGCATGGCAAATTTGATATTGCGAAAGGTGTATTGAATAGGATATTGGAATCGTCAGAGAAGCAGATTGACGAGTTTCTATGAGGTCTAGATAGTGAAGAAGAGAGATACTGTTCGTTATAGACTTAAGGACGAAAAAAACAGAATTGTCTATATTGGAACTACCAATGATCCCGAACGGCGTGCACGCGAACATCATGATGAGCGCATGCGGTTCAAGAAGATGGAGATCGTTGGTCCTAGAGTCACTGAGGATGGTGCAAAGAAGTGGGAAGAAGAGAGCATTGAAAGATATAGAAAGAATACTGGCAATAAACCAAAATATAACAAGAAAACTTCTGGATAAAACGTCTTTACTCATGATGTATTAACATACTGCACGGTGCCCCCACCCTGCAGATATAAATACTTCTTATGAGCGGAATCAACCAAATATTCCGCTCCGCTCTTTGACAAATGGAACCGGTCAAAAAACGAGAACCGAGTTATCCGCCACCTGTCTCTGGCAAAAAGTTTTCGGTCAAGCTACTAAGGGCATAAGGTGGATGCCTTGGCACCGGTAGGCGATGAAGGGCGTGGTAAGCTGCGATAAGCGTCGGTGAGGTGCAAACAACCGTAGACCCGGCGATCCCCCAATGGGAAAACCCGTCCCGAGTCATGTCGGGACCTCATCCCGTGAATGCATAGCGGGAAGGAAGCGAACGGGGAGAACTGAAACATCTCAGTAACCCCAGGAAAAGAAAGCAACCGCGATTCCCTGAGTAGCGGCGAGCGAACGGGGAACAGCCTAAACCTGCACTATGTTCAAGCTCCGAAGCGTTGTAGTGCAGGGGTCGTGGGATCCGACCGACCTTGTTCGGAAAAGGTCAGGGAGTTACAAACCAATCTGGTAGTCGAAATGTTCTGGAAAGACATACCACAGTAGGTGATAGTCCTGTAAGCAAAAACAGATTGGCTCCCGTCGGACACCCAAGTACTGCGGGACACGAGAAATCCTGTAGGAATCCGGGAGGACCATCTCCTAAGGCTAAATACTCACCGGTGACCGATAGTGAACCAGTACCGTGAGGGAAAGGTGAAAAGCACCCCGGAAGGGGAGTGAAATAGTACCTGAAACCTTATGCCTACAATCAGTGGGAGCCTGCTTGGATTGCTTGCAATTCAAGCGGGTGACCGCGTACCTTTTGCATAATGGGCTGGCGAGTTACTCGTCTGGGGCAAGGTTAAGGACCTTAGGTCCGAAGCCGTAGCGAAAGCGAGTCTGAATAGGGCGCCCCAGTCCCAGGCGGTAGACGCGAAGCCGGGTGATCTATCCATGGCCAGGTTGAAGCCTCGGTAACACGAGGTGGAGGACCGAACTGGTTGAGGTTGAAAACTCATCGGATGAGCTGTGGATAGGGGTGAAAGGCCAATCAAACCCGGAGATAGCTCGTACTCCCCGAAATATTTTGAGGAATAGCCTCACGTGATGAGCACCGGAGGTAGAGCACTGACAGGGCTAGGGCCCTCACAAGGGTACCGATCCCTTTCAAACTCCGAATGCCGGCGTCTTTAACGTGGGAGTCAGCCCGTGGGAGATAAGTTTCACGGACGAAAGGAGAAGAATCCAGACCGCCAGCTAAGGTCCCAAAATGTGACTTAAGTGACAAAGGATGTGGAATCGCACAGACAGCCAGGATGTTGGCTTAGAGGCAGCCATTCATTTAAAGAGTGCGTAACAGCTCACTGGTCAAGTAGTTCCGCGCCGACAATTACCGGGACTCAAAGTCACTACCGAAGCTGCGGATCAGGCGCAAGCCTGATGGTAGGGGAGCATTCCATCAACCTGCAAAGGCGACGTCGCAAGACGCGCTGGAGGAAATGGAAACGAGTATGCCAGCATGAGTAACGATAAAATGGGTGAGAAACCCATTCACCGTAAGCCTAAGGATTCCTGAGTAAAGATTGTCTTCTCAGGGTTAGTCGGCACCTAAGCCGAGGCCGAGAGGCGTAGGCGATGGAAAACAGGCTAAATATTCCTGTACCACTTGAACATCGTTTGATCTATGGGGTGACGCAGAAGTGAAAGGTCCGCCACCGATTGGAAATGGTGGTCTAAGGCCGTAGGCGGGGGAAGTAGGCAAATCCGCTTCCCCATCAACGCCGAGAGCCGAACGGGAGCCGAATGGCACAAACGGACCCTAATCCCGCTGCCAAGAAAAACCCCTGTGTAGATGTTCGGGTGACCGTACCGTAAACCGACACAGGTGGGCGAGGAGAGTATCCTAAGGTGCTCGAGAGAATCGTGGTTAAGGAACTCAGCAAATTGACCCCGTAACTTCGGAAGAAGGGGTGCCCTGAGTGGTGATGGGTCTCGCACCCAAAACTGCCCGGGGTCGCAGAAAAACGGCCCAGCCGACTGTTTACTAAAAACACAGGTCTCTGCTAAGCCGTAAGGCGATGTATAGGGACTGACACCTGCCCGGTGCCGGAAGGTTAAGAGGTGAGGTCATCCCGCCGCAAGGCGGGAGAAGCTTCTAATCGAAGCCCCGGTAAACGGCGGCCGTAACTATAACGGTCCTAAGGTAGCGAAATTCCTTGTCGGGTAAGTTCCGACCTGCACGAATGGTGTAACGATCTGGGCGCTGTCTCAACCACGAACTCGGTGAAATTGAACTCCCAGTGAAGATGCTGGGTACCCGCGACCGGACGGAAAGACCCCGTGGACCTTTACTATAACCTGATATTGACTTTTAGCCTTGCATGTGTAGGATAGGTGGGAGGCTGCGAAGCGGCGACGCTAGTCGTCGTGGAGCCAACCTTGAAATACCACCCTTGTTCTGTTGGAAGTCTAACTTCGATCCGTGTATCCGGACCGAGGACAGTGTCAGGCGGGTAGTTTGACTGGGGCGGTCGCCTCCCAAAATGTAACGGAGGCGCCCAAAGGTTCCCTCAGCACGGTCGGTAATCGTGCGTAGAGCGTAAAGGCATAAGGGAGCTTAACTGCGAGACTTACAAGTCAAGCAGGTGGGAAACCAGGGCTTAGTGATCCGGCGGCTTGAGCATGGAATTGCCGTCGCTCATCGGATAAAAGGTACCCCGGGGATAACAGGCTGATCTTCCCCAAGAGTTCACATCGACGGGAAGGTTTGGCACCTCGATGTCGGCCCGTCGCATCCTGGGGCTGGAGAAGGTCCCAAGGGTTTGGCTGTTCGCCAATTAAAGCGGCACGCGAGCTGGGTTTAGAACGTCGTGAGACAGTTCGGTCCCTATCCGTCGTGGGCGTAGGTGTCTTGAGGAGCTCTGCTCTCAGTACGAGAGGACCGGAGTGGACGAACCACTGGTGTACCGGTTGTCGCGCCAGCGGCATCGCCGGGTAGCTACGTTCGGATGGGATAAGCGCTGAACGCATCTAAGTGCGAAACCCACTCCAAGACCAGGACACCCTTCCGATTCGTCGGAACTGAAGGCTCCTTGTAGACTACAAGGTCGATAGGCTCCAGGTGTAAAGGCAGCAATGTCAAAGCCGAGGAGTACTAATAAGCCGTGAGGCTTGACCGATTTTTTTCACCAGATGCAGGTGGCTGATAATTCATTCTCGTTTCTTCTATCTTCCCCCCTACCATTGTAGGGGGGAAAAGAAAAGGGGTGACCAACCGTGTTGCAGGATGTCCCCATCCTGCAACCCCTCTGTGTCATCCCGCACTTGATGCGGGATCCAGGTTGGTAGGTCAGGATTCCCGCGATCCTGACGATTACTTTTCCTGTGCTGTCAGGTGCCCTCACCTGACAGCCTTCCGGTTCCATTTGTGATTATGGTTGCCTGGTACAGCCGTTCGAGGAGGACACTGTTTAAATGGGGACTCTGCGGTCGATGGGTTACCCCCCCCACCTTTCGATCGAAACTATCCCAGCCAGGCACTATCGACTTCCGGATTTGTGGTCATTAATCCCTGTGCTGTCAGGTGCCCTCACCTGACAGCCAAACACTGTGCCGCAGGGTGTCCCCACCTGACAGCAACCGCAATGTCATCCCGCACCCGATGCGGGATCCAGGGTCATTGCGAGCGCAGCGAAGCAACCTCCGTTGTTCCTGCTGGGTTTCAAACGAAGTGTAACCCGGCGGGTCTGGCAACCACAAATCCCAACGATTTTTCCGGTGGTTATAGCGACGGGGCAACACCTCTTCCCATTCCGAACAGAGCAGTTAAGCCCGTCCGCGCCGATGGTACTGCTTAGGCAACTTTGTGGGAGAGTAGGTCGCCGCCGGGAATTCTTTGACAAGGGCAGCTTGCTTTGATATAGTGAGCTGCCCTTTAAAGTTTACATGATAAAAGAGAGGTTGACCATGTCTTCTGCGAAACTGAACACTGCCATCAAGATGCTTGAATCCCTTCCAGACCATGTCCAGGAAAGAGTAGTTGACCATCTGCGTGACTACATCGAAGACCTCCGCGACGAGATGAAGTGGGATAACACATTCCGTAAAACCAGCAAACAACTCACCCGTCTGGCTAAGGATGCGAAAAGAGAGATTAAGTCAGGTCGCTCCAAACCTTTGAATTTGAAACAACTATGAATTCAGCGACCTTACCCTCTTTCTGGGAATCCTATAATAAACTATCAGAAGAAACCAAACAGCAAGCCCGGAAAGCCTTTCGCTTGTGGGCTGATAATCCATTTCATCCTTCCTTGAGATTCAAATGTATCAACCGCGCTGAAAATATCTGGTCAGTAAGAATATCGCGTGGATACCGTGCTATTGCAATTTTCGAAGGTGATGTAGTCACTTGGTTCTGGATAGGCGGCCATGACGAATATGAGAAGTATATCGCCGGCAAATGAACTATGATTTTGACACCTATATATCAGCTACTTAGGCAACTTTGCGGGAGAGTGGAGCGAAGTGCCGATTAGTCGGCATCGCCGCCGGGGACTATGTTCCAGGGCAGCTTTCGATAACGAGGACCGCCTTTTTTACGTAAGTCCCGTAGCCGGCGTTATCTGGCAAAGTTTTCCCTTTAGGGCTTGACACCGACGAAACGCACAAATAAAAAAGGAGATAGTCTGATGGATGAAAGAGATGTTGACAGGATTAAGCAGACATGGCAATCTGCAATGAAAAAAGGCTCTATGAGGTCGGCACTGATTATTGGAGTAATTCTGGTCTGTTGTCTGCTTTTACATCCCTGGGTTCAGGTTGGGCCAGGTGAAAGAGGGGTTGTCCTTAATTTTGGCGCTGTTCAGGAGTATGTGCTTGGAGAAGGACTGCATTTCAGGGTGCCTGTAATGCAAAAGGTTATCAAAATAGATGTCAAGGTTCAGAAGGCAATGACTGATGCCGCATCTGCCTCGTCTGATCTTCAGGATGTGACATCATCGGTTGCGCTTAACTATCATATCGTGCCCGATAAGGCAAATGTTATCTATCAATCCATTGGGGTACACTTCAAGGAGCGTATTATAGACCCTGCAATACAAGAGGTAATGAAAGCTGTGTCAGCCGGGTATTCCGCAGAAGAACTTATAACAAAGAGGCCAGCGGTAAGCGAGGCAATGAGAGCAACCCTTGCTGAAAGACTCATAGTGCATAACATAGCAGTTGATGCGTTTTCTATTCTAAATTTCAGCTTCTCTAAAGTATTTACAGAGGCTATTGAGGCAAAGCAGACAGCAGAACAGCTTGCACTAAAGGCAAAGCGAGACCTGGATAGAATAAAAATTGAGGCAGAGCAGAAGATTACAGCAGCCACAGCAGAGGCAGAGGCATTGAGGCTACAGAGAGCGAATATTTCACAGGACCTTATAGAGCTTAGAAAGATAGAGGCAAATCTTAAGGCTATAGAGAAATGGAACGGAATTCTCCCTCAGGTTACAGGTGGTGGCGCAGTGCCATTTATTGGCATAGGAGAGATACAGAAGAGATAACCGAGTAATCATTAGAGGTATTCATATATGATTAGAATTATTGTTCTGCTTGCTATTGCAGGTATTGTAGGTGGTATTATAGCGGGGAGAAAAAGGCGCAGCCCGATATTGTGGTTTATACTATGTGCCCTTTTCCCTTTGCTTATTATTGTTGTTGCATTGCTTCCACCGATGGTATCTAAAGAGCATACCTAAAAGTGCCCTAACTGTGCAGAGATCATTTTTCCTGGGGAAAAACAAGATTCCGTAGGATTCTCGCGATGATAATAAATCTCGAGTCACTTCAGATCGCTGCCATCAGAAACGCCTTGTCGCGACGGGTGGGCCGATCAGCTTCTCGTTCTGTCGGGTCTCCACACCCTGCAGCATTAACCACCTCTTCCCATTCCGTCCCGATTATTCAGCATCATTACTGGGAATTCTTTGACAAGGGGCAGCTTGCTGTGATATAGTAACCTGCCCTTTCCTATGATCAAGACGTTACTGGTTCCGGAAATCCCACTGTGCTGAAGATTTAAGCCATCTTAAGGTCTTCCAGAAAATAATCGAAACACGGGAGGCGTTTATGACATTTCGAACACTTCTCATCATCAAAGCCGTGGTTTGTCTCGGCTTCGGGCTTTTCCTTCTCATCGCTCCAGTCTCATTGCTCGGTCTACTGGGCGCGTCATTGGGCGGTGCCGGCATGTTCACCGCACGGGAATACGGCGCCGCGCTCATCGGAACTCTGTTGCTCACCTGGTTCGCCAAGGATGTCAAGGCATCGGACGCCAAGGGTGCAATTCTTCTCGACCTTCTTGTCTATGACGCTATCGGAGTCATCATCACGCTCGTTGTGACCATTTCTGGCGTGTTGAACGTACTCGGCTGGGGCATCGTCGTCGTGTACCTGTTCTTCGCCGCGGGCTCGGGCTATCTACTCCTTAAGGAGAAACCATTCCAGCGGGCACACCCGCAGACCGAGACCTGAGAACCTGATTGTCATTGCGAGCCCTGTCCGCCTCGGGCGGGCTTGCCCCGGACGCTGATCCGGGGGTAGCGAAGCAATCTCATCGTGCCGTAGGGTGTCCTCACCCTGCGTTTTGGGATTTGCAATTCCGAAATTTGAGCTTGTTTCGGACTTGTACGCCTCGGGCGGATTTCGGTACTTGTCTGCCCTTAGCAGATTCAGATTTGGAACTTGCGATTCCCTGGAGTAGGTCAGGATCCCTGCGATCCTGGCAACTTCAAGGCCCCGTTCCCCACATCAAGGGGTTTCCCCTCCGCCCCTCTTCTGACTTTCCCACTTTCCCAACTTGCCAACTTGCTAACTTGCCCACTTTCTTCTTGACATTCTCTTCAACCGTTACTATATTTGGAAAGCACGTAGGTCAGGATCCCTGTGATCCTGACAATTATTCTGCCACTTTCACGAAAAGGAGCCTGACATGAAAGGCAACGACAAGATTATCGCCAAACTGAATGACCTCCTGGCGGACGAATTGACCGCCATCAACCAGTACATGGTGCACGCCCAAATGTGCGACAATTGGAAGTACGAGAAGCTCCACAAAGCCGACGAAAAACGAGCCATCGACGAAATGAAGCACGCCGAGAAACTGATCGCGCGAATCCTGTTCCTCGAAGGCGTGCCAGTGGTCAGCAAGTTGAAGAAAATCCATATCGGCGCCGAAATCAAGGCTCAGCACAAGAACGATTGGAACGCGGAAAATGACGCCATCAAGTCCTACAACGACGGCATCAAACTGGCAGTCACCACCGCCGACAACGGCACGCGGGAGCTTCTGGAATCTATCCTGAAGGACGAGGAAGACCACATCGACTGGCTGGAAGCCCAGATGGATCAAATCAAGCAGACCGGTGTGGAGAACTATCTTGCGGAGCAGATCGGCTGACCGGAAGGTGACGTCTTGATTCTCCGTCGAAGCCCTGAAAGGGCGCAATAGAGTACCCCAGGGCAATGCCCTGGGTCGGGGGACCCCCTCCAATCGCCACCTAATCCTGAGAGGGCGGCTCAGATTTTCGTGCAGCCACAGATCTATCCACCCCAGACGGACTTGTCGTGCTCTATTAGCGCATTCTCGCGTCCACCGAGGTGACACGGAGGTACTACCAATCTGCCTCCACTGGTATTGAGGGGAGAAAGCGCGGGACCTTGCTTGTTATAAGGCTCGAAGCAAACGCTATGTCTAACCAAGACAATCGAACCAAGCCACCGAGTAGTCTATTTGATCGAATGGTCTACTTGTTCTTGACATTGACTGTCTTAACGATTCTTTGCCTCCCGTTGACTCAATCTAACGATCGATTCCTGACTTCGTTAGAAGATGATAGTTTCTATTATTTCGAAATATGCCGGAATATAGTCCTCCACGGAAAAGTGAGCTTTGACGAAATCCATCTTACCAATGGATTTCACCCTCTTTGGATGCTCATATTGATTCCCGTTTTTGCCCTGTTTAATGGTTTCCCGGATCTTTCTTGTCGTGCTGCCGTCATACTTCAAATCGCGCTGCTATTTGGGACGTTTCTCATTTCCTACAGTATTTCAAATCGCAATCTCTCAAAAGGTCTTGGAATTATTGGAATTCTATTAGCATTATATCCTGGCTACACTGGGATCCTCGTATGCGGTATGGAAACGGGCATCACCGTCTTTCTATACGTGGTTCTTATATAGGTAATTGTCCAATACAAAGTATTCTCGAAACCGCATGCTGTTCCGATTACGACTTTCTGGTCGATAGGCATCTTGATTGGCATGGTGCTCTTGGCGAGACTTGATTCAGTGTTGTTCGTAGGTCTATTCTATTTGGCAATGTTGGAGTCAACCCTAAGAAATTGGAAATCGGTGAAGCGAAGAGTAATGTCGCTTTGCTTGGCCCTGTGCGCTCCCTCGTTGATCCTATGCTCCGCTTATTTTGCATGGAATGAAAGCGTTCTTGGAAGCCTTATGCCCGTCAGCGGATCGATCAAGATGGACTATTCGACAATCCACATAGATCCAGCCTCGTTCTTACGTTTGGCAAGACCATCTTACATCGAGTACGGCTTCGCATTTGTCCTTGCCGCATTTGGAATTCTCGTAAGTCTGTTTGGATTTGGTAAGGACCGTTCGAACCATGATCGCCTCAGAATCGTCGGAATCACTTCTCTGGGATATATAATCCAAGTTTCGAATGCGGGCTTATTTTCCAGCTGGAAAGCATTTTGGGCATGGCATTTCTATCTCTCTTCTGCTGTAGTACTCATCGTTACACCGTTCGCTGCAAAGATCATCCTTCAATGGTTTCGAACTAATCCGGATGCAATGTTGGCTAAGCTATCCAAGTCCAAAATAATCCTTGTCGGATGTCTCTCCATAATATTTAGCGTGCTATCCCATATCATGTATTATGAAAAACACCTGCTTCCAAGTAGCGGTGGTTATGTCCAGAGTCTTATGGCTGCTAACTATGTCAGGGACAATACCGGAAAAGACGCCATTCTTGCAATGGGTGATATGGCTGGGCTGTTTGGGTACTACTGCGATCGCAAGGTGATACAATTGGAAGGATTGGTTAATGACCTCGAATATAGGGATATTCTATCCGCAGGAACATTAGACAAATACCTGAAAGATAACGGCGTTGGATACCTAGCTGCCTATGCTGAATTTGACTCCAGCGTGGTTTCCGAGAACTATGACAGATTCGTACGAGTAGAACCATATCACGGCGGCTACAGTGGACCTCGCGATTCGATAACCGTTCTTAAAAAGAATGAGTTCTATCGAAAGCGGTGGGTACGACGAAACAGACAGACTGCCTTCGTGATCTGGAAGTTACCTTCGGAATCCCCAATTGCCTCAAAGGACAATCATTCCTGACCTCAGTGACGCAGACTCCAATCTGGTGAGTAGGTCGGTGCGAAGGTCAGAATCACTTCGATCCTGGCATTACTCTCCGAGGAAACTTGGTGAAAAAAGCATCGCATAGGAGATGGCCAACGACAGTCACGCTAATTACTGTCGTCGCCGCCATGGTTTCTTGCGGGGATGTATACGCTATTGACACAACAAGTGCCTCCGATCAATTCGAGACCATCCGTGCCTACATCCAAAACTGGCTTTCGCAGGTCGATATCGACAACACAGTCATATCATCCTTCAATTTGAAGAAAAACGTTATTGATGACTGGTCCAATCAGGAAGGAAAATACCAAATCGTAAGCGTCAGGAATCCCGAAGATTACGCCAACGCCGGTCATATCCCTCATGCCATCAATATCTACTGGATAGATATCCTCAACGATTCTAACTTAGCCCAACTTGACACCTCGAAAACTCAGGTCCTGTATTGCTATTACGGTCATGCCAGCATGATATCGTACACCATACTGAGTCTGCTCGGTTACCGATGTCGCAGCCTGGATTTCGGCATGATGGACTGGAATCCGGACGCCCTCGTGAAAGCGCCCTGGGATTTGATGGCAGACTACCAAGTCGAGACCGCTGCCCATGAGCCCGAAGGAAGGTATCCCGTGCCTGTCATCGCAAGCGACCAAAGCGATGTCAGGAGCCTGATCAAAGCGAGGGCGAACGAGTATTTCGCTGGCGAAGGCTCGCCCATTATGACTTCTTTGGACGTCAAAGCGATTATCGACGACTGGGGAAACAAAGAGTCCGAATACCAAATTGTCTGCGTGGAGTCAATCACGGACTACCAGAAAGGTCACCTCCCCCATGCCATGAGTATTCCGCTGACGGAAATTGCAGCCATTGACAACTTAAGGAAACTGGACCCCAACCGAACCACCATCGTATATTCCGACAACGGTCAAACCGGACAACTGGCTGCAACTGTGCTCAACCTACTTGGCTACAAATCCATTGCCCTGAAATTCGGCATGATGGATTGGAACCAATCCTTCGTGGATCCATCCAGACTGTGGGACGGCACCGCGACCTATCCCATCGAAAAAGGCAATTAATGTAGGTCGGGTTCTGGCGTGAGCCATGACTGCGTCACGAAGCGCAGCGAAGAAACCCGACAACCAACTGTCATCGCGAAGAAGCCAAGCGATCTCTTTCCCCCCGGTATCCGGGGGGAAATTGAAAAGGGGGGCACTTGCTACTTGTCACTTGCCAACCCTGTCCGCCTATGGCGGATTCCCAACTTTCTTCTTGACATTCTCTCTAAAACAAATTATATTGGACTGCCAGGAACCTTGATTCCTCTTCCGTCCGGCTACTGACGCAAAGCCCTTATGCGCCGATAGTACTCGCTACACAACTTTGCGGGGAGTTGAGCCTGTACCGAAATGTCGGCATCACTGCCAGGGATGCATTAATATGGGCAGCTCACCGAGAGGTCGGTTGCCCCTTTCGTCAAAAATCTAAATGAATGAATGTCAAGCAAGATAGGGATTCTATGACAGCCAGAATTACCGTTGATGACTTCATTCAGTATCTCAGCGAAGAGTCACTTACCAAGGTGGTGGAGGAGAATATCTTTCGCGGTGTGCCGTACGTATTTCGAGAGGCGCCGCAATCATTTGATGCTCTGAAGAATCATCTCAATTCAGAATTGGGAATTAAGCACGCAAACATACAAGTTGTCGGCAGCGCAGGTATAGGGTTCAGCCTAAATCCACACAACTTTCCACGAAAATTTTCCGACGAATCGGATATTGACGTTCTTCTTGTTGACGAGAGATTATTTGATGACGTCTGGAAGATATTGCTGAATTGGCATTATCCAATAAGGTTCGCAAAAAGCACGCCGGAGAAGAGATGGTTTCAGAGGCCCAGAAATGCAGTCTTTGAGGGTTGGATTGAGCTGGACAGAATCCAATATGAGGGTATCACCTTCCCTAAAACACTTGAGCCGCTGAGGGATATTAGCGCCAGGTGGTTTAACACATTCAAGAGTCTGTCTACATTAGAAAAGCACCCTGAGTTGACGCGACGTAACGTCAATGGGAGACTCTTCCGAACATGGGATCATGCCGCGTTGTACTATGAAGAAGGATTACGCATCATAAAGACTGAGATTCAATTACGATTTGAGGTAGGGACGGATGGACTTTAACTGCTCGATTCAAAACCTGGGCTGGTTTCATGACAGGTACCGCGAGGGCACACTTGAGATAAGACCCCCTTTTCAGAGGAAGCCGGTATGGGCTGCTCGGCAGAAATGCTATCTGATTGAGTCGATTCTCATGAGTCTGCCAATTCCAGAAATCTTTGTGCAGCAGAAGACCTCGCCCGAGGGGAAGACCACCTTCGTGGTCGTTGATGGGCAACAACGTATACGCTCCGTTCTTCAGTTTATCGGTTCAGAGCGGGATCCTGCTGAGAGTCAATACAACAAATTCAGTCTGGATAAACTTGAAGCTGATTCTGCCTGGTATGATTATGCCTTCAATGACCTACAGAGTGAGCAAAGAATTGCATTCTTTGAATACAAATTTGCCGTCAGATACCTGAACACGGGAAGTGATAGTGAAGTCAGGGACATGTTCAAGCGTTTGAACATGTTCTTGACGCCACTCAATCCACAGGAGTTACGAAATGCCACATACAAAGGACCCTTTATATCAGCTGCATATGAACTTGCAAATAACGAATACTGGGCAGAGAACAAAATCGTCTCTCCGAAGTCGATAAGAAGAATGGGTGACATTCAGTTCGTTAGCGAGCTGCTAATAGCCGTTATGCATGGTCCTCAGGGTGGAAGCTCTAAAATCGTTGACGACTACTATCAGCAATATGAAGATTTCGAAGAAGAGTTCCCAGAGCAAAGACGAGCCATAAGATTGTTCAAGGCAACACTTGATGCAGTTCATCGAATTTTTCCTGAAATCAAGGAAATCAGATGGTCTAACAAGACTGACTTTTACTCTCTTTTTGCAGCCGCTGCCAGCCTACTTAGGAATAGCGAACTCGTAGAAACGATGGTCCCCCAAGTTCGAAGTAGACTTGTTGAGTTCGCCAATGATGTTGACAAAAGACTAGGAGACCAAACCGCCGATGTGGGCGCTAACGTAATTCAATATGTAAGAGCCGTAGAAAAGGGTGCCAATGACAAGCCGCGGCGGGCAGATCGGCATGAAGTGCTTGTCAATCTTCTGCAACCATATTTTGCACCGAAAAAATAGTGGTGATGAGCGTAAACAGAACCTACCAATTACATAACTGCGATGCCTTCGAATGGCTCAGCTGTCGTGAGAAGCAATCAATCAACGCCATCGTTACTGATCCTCCTTATGGCGTACTAGAATATCTCCCCTCCCAACTTGAGAAGAAACGCAATAATAATGGTGGCATTTGGAGATTGCCTCAGAACTACGATGGCCATACGCGAAGCCCGATGCCAAGATTCACAGTTCTTGGACCCCGAGACCACGAACGCATCTCGTTATTTCACGATAAGTTCTGCAACTTAAGCTTCAGCGTGCTTGTGCCGGGCGCACATGTCATCATGGCGTCGCAGAGTATCCTCTCCCATCTTGTCATAGCCTCCTTCATTTCTTCAGGCTTCGAGCTAAGGGGTCAGATTGTCCGGGTAGTGAAGACACTCCGAGGGGGTGATCGCCCCAAGGGAGCCCATGGACAATTTCCAGACGTATCAGTCAGCCCGCGATCATGCTGGGAACCTTGGCTGATTTTTCGCAAGCCATGCGATGGTCGAATACAGGATAATCTTAGAAAGTGGGGTACTGGGGCGCTTCGAAGACCTACGCCTGACAAACCATTCAGTGATCATATTGTTTCAAGCCCTGCACGTGGTGATGAGCGTCGAATTGCCCCACATCCATCTCTGAAGCCCCAAGCGTTCGTTCGCCAAATTGTCAGGGCTGCACTTCCCTTGGGTCAAGGGATACTTCTTGATCCTTTTATGGGCTCTGGTTCAACCATTGCAGCAGCTATGAATTTGGGGTATCAAAGTATTGGAATTGAGATAGATCGGGAATACTTTCATATGGCACAAACAGCCATTCCCAAGCTTGCCGCTTTGCGGTCAAACGGATTAGTTTAGTGAGTAGGTCAGGGTCCCTGCGATCCTGACGTCTATTCTTTCTTTCTCACTTTCTCACTTTCCCACTTTCTCACTTCTTTTCTTCACCTGCATATAAACAAAATATATCACCGCCGGCCCCAACACCCCGACCATCACAATATCCACCACACTACTGTATTTCATCACTTCCTCCCAATTATCCCGCAGCTTGAATCCCACCCAGGCTAAAAACCCATTCCACATCCCCGCTCCCACAATCGTGTAAATACAGAACTTGGTCAAATTCATCCGACCGACTCCCGCCGGAATGGAAATCAAATGCCTCACCACCGGAATAAATCGGCTCACGAAAATGGTCTTATCGCCATACTTCCCGAAGAACCTTTCCGTCGCTTCCAAATGATGCTGGTCCAATAACAGATACTTCCCGAACTTAAGCACGAATGGCTTCCCCCCATAAATCCCCGCCACATAAGAAATCAGCGACCCGATGATGCTTCCCAACGTGCTGAAGAATATCGTCCCCAAAAACGTGAATTTCCCCTCATAAATCAGAAATCCGGCAAACGGCATCACCCCTTCGCTGGGTACCGGAAAAATCATACTTTCCAGCATCATCAGGATAGCCACCATACCGTATCCACCCTGATGAATCAGGTTCGTAGCGTGGTGCGCGATGAATTCGGTTAATCCCATAGTTCTATCGGTGTCAAGCGAGGACGCATGACACCACTTAATTCAGTTAGTCCCATAAATCTGTTGGTGTCAAGCGAGGGCGCATGACACCACTTACCTTTCCATCAGATTGGTGTCGGGTGAGGACACCTGACACCACTCAACATTCGTTGTTTACAATAACTGTGCTGTCGAGTCTCCGCACTCGACAGCCAACCCCTTGTTTCCTGACCGGTCAGGATGGTGTCAACTGCGGAGAGTTGACACCACCCAACCTGCAATATAACGCAATCCTGTCAAAAATGCAAGCCTTTAGTTGCCTCGATAGGAGTGCGTCTGCCGGCGGAGGTTCGTCCCCTCAAGGAACAAAAAACCGGTGTCCGAGTTAACCTCTTTACCCTATTCATTGGTGTCGGGTGTCCCCACCTGACACCAATGGGTAATCCTTTGATTAACCTACTGATTTTAAGAAACTTTTCTGCACATGGCAGAAGGAGACTTTCATGGCAAAAAGCAATGCTCTCAAGATCACCGCCAAACCCGGCGTGCAGGAAATGATCGTCACACGCGTGGTTGACGCGCCACGAGATCTGGTGTTCAAGGCGTACATCGATCCGATCATGATCCCTGAATGGTGGGGACCTGCCAGATTGGCGACCACGGTGGAAAAGATGGATGCCAGACCCGGTGGTCTGTGGAAGGTCGTCCAGCGTGACACCGATGGCAAGGTGTACTCATTCCACGGCGTGTATCATGCAGTCGAGCCGTCCGAGCAGCTTGTCTCGACCTTTGAATTCGAAGATAAGCCCGGACACGTGGCGCTCGACATCGCCACGTTTGAAGACCTGAATGGGAAGACGAAGCTTACGCAGAAGACCGTCTTCCAGACGGTGGCGGATCGGGACGAGATGATGAAGGGGGATATGGAATCCGGGATGGTCGAAGCCTACGAGCGCCTGGATGCACTACTCGCAAAGGAGTTGGTGAACGGATAGTGCCCGCACCGCAAGTTGCCACGATATCTGATAACCTGGTCGCCGCATGTGACATGCGGCGACCAGGCATTTTGCGGCAGAAGTGGTCAGGATACTGGGCGAAGACCTGGCAGGGAAACGAAGCAAGCTCGGCATCTCTTTTCCACTTCTTCCTTGACTTTCTCCTTGTTTTCCCTTATAATTAATCGAAACGGACAGATGGAGTAACTCTAATTCTCTCCGAGGGACCATATGCGAAATGTTCTGACAGTCGTCATGCTATTGTTATTGTCAGTGGGCGCTGATGCTGTCCAATGGCAATTGGTCTGGTTCGACGAATTCGACTACGTCGGTCTTCCCGACAGCGCCAAATGGGATTACGAGGAAGGCTTCGTTCGGAACAATGAGATGCAGTATTACACGCGAGCGCAGAAGAAAAATGCCCGGGTCGAAAACGGCGTGCTGGTCATCGAAGCCAGAAAAGAACAAATCGCCAATCCCAAATACAAACCCGGCACCGACAGTTGGATAATGCAGCGCGAATACGGGCAATACACCTCCGCCAGCGTTATCACCCGCAACAAGGCAAGTTGGACCTATGGTCGGATAGAAGTCCGTGCCAGGCTGCCCAGGGGTAAAGGCACCTGGCCCGCAATCTGGATGTTGGGTGCCAGTATCGCAAAGGTCAAATGGCCCCAAAGCGGCGAAATCGATATCATGGAGCATGTCGGACAGGATCCGGATCGGGCGTATGGTACCGTGCATTACGTAGAAGAGGGCAAGCATAAGTGGCTTCAGGGAAAATGCGAATCCAAAACCCTCGCCGATGACTTCCACACGTATGCCATCGAATGGTTCAAGGACCGAATCGATTTTTTCCTTGACGACGAGAAGTACCACACCTTTGCTTTGGATCTCGCGGGCAAGGGCGAGGACAATCCTTATCGGAAACCCCAATATCTCTTGATCAACCTTGCCCTGGGTGGAGGTTGGGGCGGCGCAATCGACGACTCCATGCTGCCGCAGAAATATCTGATCGACTACGTTCGAGTCTATCAGGCAAAGACAGACTGAATTCTTGTGTCGAGACCGCAACCGAGCAGGTCAGGACCTGGGCGATCCAGACGCCTCTCCTTGTGTCATCCCGCACTTGATGCGGGATCCAGGAAAAAGATGTGGTAAGATTGCGCGATAGAGTGTTGATCGTTCCTGCCTGGTTTCAAGCGAAGCGCAACCTGGCAGGTTTCATGCATCTCTTATAAACTTTCCAACTTTCCAACTTTTGAACTTTCAAACTCTTAAATACGATTCCCTGATGCTCCTGACCGCCGCGATCTGGGGCTTTGCTTTCGTGGCGCAGCGAGTCGGCATGGAGCACGTCGGTCCCTTCACTTTCAACGCCCTTCGTTTTGCCCTGGGCTCCCTCGTCCTGATCCCAATTATCTTAATGCAGCAACGGAATCGGTCATCGCGCGGACCCGCAGCGACGAAGCAATCTCATATTCCCCCCTGCTATCTGCAGGGGGGAAAAGAAGGGGGGTCTCTGAAGTCTTCCCCCCCGGTACCCGGGGGGGAATCGAAGGGGGGGCAATCATTTTTTCCATCCTACGCCAGTAGGGAGGAAAACAAGGGGGGTCACATCATCCGTCCGGTCAGGTGTCCCCACCTGACCGCGAGTCCACTTCTAATGGGCTCTCTCCTCGCCGGTCTCGCCCTCTTCGGCGGTGTTACCTTCCAACAAATCGGCATCATCTACACCACCGCCGGCAAAGCTGGCTTTATCACCGGCTTATACGTCATTCTGGTTCCCATTACCGGCGCACTATGGGGACAGAAAATCGGCGTCAGTGCCTGGCTCGGTGCCATTCTCGCCGCCGCAGGTCTCTATCTTCTCACCATGACCGGATTATTCGCCATCAATCTGGGCGACGGGCTCGTGCTGATCTGCGCTCTATTCTGGACTATCCACGTCCATATCATTGGGTACTTCTCCCCCCGTGTGGACACAATCAAACTCGCATTTTCCCAATTCGCGGTCTGCTCCATCCTGAGCCTGACCATCGCCTTGATCATCGAAACCAACACCTGGGTGTCGATCTCGAAAGCCGCTATTCCGATACTGTACGCAGGATTGATGTCGGTGGGTATCGCCTACACGTTGCAGGTGGTGGCTCAGCGTGTGGTTCCCCCGTCTCACGCCGCGATTATACTCAGTCTGGAGGCAGTCTTTGCAGTGATTGGCGGCTGGTTGATTTTGGACGAGAGCATGTCCTTCCGTGCGTTCCTCGGCTGCGCCCTCATGCTCGCCGGAATGGTAGCTTCGCAAATATCTTTGACCCCTCTTTTGCCGATGCGAAACGCGTCAACGCCTGGTATAGACGTTCCGCCCATGTCATCCTGAACCATGCCCTTGTAACCACTCGATGCCAGGATAGAATCCAAATTCATCGTGAACGCAGGGAAGCAATCTCAGCTTCCCCCCTGCTATTACAGGGGGGAAAAGAAGGCGGGTCTCCTTAATCCTCCCCCCCCCCGGTACCCAGGGGGTTGAACAGAAGGAGGGGCGCAAGCCTCTTGCCCCCCACGTCAGTAGGGCGGAAAAAGGGGGGTCCAAATACTTCCTTCCGGTACCCGGGGGGGAATCGAAGGGGGGGCAATTGTCGCTTCCCCCTACGTCAGTAGGGGGGAATCAGATTCTCTCTGCGTTCTCCGCGCCTCTGCGTGAGAATTTCTTTCTTACTTTCTCACCTTCTCACTTTCTCACTTGCACACTGCTCTGCTACTTGCCTCATGCCACTTTCACACGTTCACTCGTGATCCTTCCGTCTTCGATTTCAACAATCCTATCCGCCTTCGACGATAACGCCTCATTATGTGTCACAATCACCGTCGTCTGCCCTCGCTCCTTGGACAATGACCATAAGAGCTCATGCAATGCCTGCGACGATGCCCGATCCAGATTCCCAGACGGCTCATCCGCCAGAAGGAGCTTCGGGTCATTCATCAACGCCCTTGCCACTGCCAATCGCTGTTGTTCCCCCCCCGACAATTCCCCGGGTTGATGCTTGACCCGTTGATCTAATCCTACCCGCGTCAGCAATTCCATCGCCTTCGGCTTGGCTTCCTCAGGGGTCTTTCCGCTGATCAAAGCCGGAATCAACGTATTCTCCAATGCCGTAAATTCCGGCAGCAAATGATGAAACTGGAACACAAATCCAATTTCCTGATTCCGAATCCTCGCTAGTTCAATATCAGATTCCCCTGTCAACACATGACCATTAAACGTAATCGTCCCTGAGGTCGGTCGATCCAATGCCCCCAACAGGTGCAAGAGCGTCGATTTCCCGGCTCCGCTGGGACCCACGATCGCGATAATCTCCCCCTTCTGAATCGCCATATCAATCCCCTTCAGGACTCTCAATTCCTGCTTCCCGATCCAGAACGACTTCGTCAACCCTTCCGTCTTGACCAGTACCTGATTTGTCACTGATTTGTCACCCATATGTTGTCATCCTGAACGCAGTGAAGGATCTCTATCGCATTGTGGCGAGGAATCTGTCGTCTGGTGTATGACGCGGCAGTCGCCTTCCAACCTAGGACAGCAAAACTATTTAACAATTTGACAATTCAGCAATTTAACAATTGAGCAATCGAACAATTCAGCATCCCACTCTCTTGCCGCTTGTCACTTGCAACTTGCCACTTCTTTCTTTCACACCTTTATACTTTCTCACTTTCACACTATGTTTGTGTGCGGTCAGGGGTCCCCACCTGACCGTCAACTTGCCAACTTAGATGTGCAATTCCACCACATCCCCATCCTGCAGCTCAAAATCCCGGGGCACTTTCTGCCCCTCGTAAGCCGTTTTCCCCCACACCCGGGCGAATTTCAACTTTTCTCCGAAATCCTTATGCACCGATGCCGCCAAATCCATCACCGTCTTGCCTTTGGTCAAGACGTACGGGTCGGTCAAATCCGGCTCTCTGCCAGGAATCTTCGTGAAAATCCGCATGAGTTGCAGCCGCCTGAACAATGCCTCCCCCAGCATATCGAAACCTTTTCCCGCCTTGGCTGAAATCCCAATCACTTCGTAATTTCCCAGCACTAATTCCACAAAGATCTCGAACGCCTCACCCGCCCCGGGCATGTCCAGCTTATTCGCTGCGATAATCGTGGGAAGTCCCTTAACCCCAATTTCCTCAATATATTCCGCTTGCCCCACCAGCTTGATATTGACCTGATCCAATCCCCTCTCAATCTCCCCCAAATCCTGCGATGGCTCCGACGCAGCAAAGTCCAGCACCAACACCGCTCCATCCGACAATTTCATTAGTTCCGCCTGCCACCACTCCAGCTTACCCTTGACAATTGGCGGCATGTCGATCAGTTGATATGACACATTCTGATACGTCATCATGCCCGGCACCGGTCGCTGGGTGGAATACGGATAAGGTTCCACCACAGTTTGCGCCGAAGGACACACGGTTTTCAACACTTGCGATTTCCCCGAATTCGGCGGACCGATCAGCACCACTTGCGCCGCGCCTTCCTTGTCCACCAGGTAAGGATTCTGGCGCCGCGACTGCTGCTTTTTTCGTTCTCCTTCCCGCTGCAGCTTGGCGATTTTCTGGCGGAGATCGGCTTTCAGGTGATCGGTGCCCTTATGTTTGGGCATGATCCCAAGCATTTCCTCGATAATCCGGATTTTCTCCTCCGGTTCTCGAGCTTGTCTCAGCCGCTTTTCCGCAGCAAAATAATCTGGTGGTAAATTCGCCGGCATGTCTGAATTCTTTGGAGTGCGCCCTCAAGGGCGCCATGTTACCTGAGGCTTGCCTTGGTTTGTCATGTGCTGCAGGGTGTCCTCACCCTGCAGGTTCTTTCTCATCCTGAACGCAGTGAAGGATCTCGGATTGTGTGCTGCGCTGTGTCCCCACCTTGCACATTTCGTTCCCGCCAGATTTCAAGCGAAGCGTAACCTGACGGGAAATGCTCGCCAAAAGTCTGTATAATATTCTTGGAATCTTATTTACTCTTCTTGTTCAGGTTTATGACTATCTTCATTGTCCTTTATCAGTTGGTTAGGGGATTCGTCCTTTTTCTGTCTCTTCTTTTCTCTCTTTGATTGTCTGGAGCTGATCTTCCAACCACAATTCATGCATTCAAAATAGATTCCGTACCTACCCGATTTAAGAACCGTCCATCCATGACACTCTGGACATGTAGGATTCTCCCGCTGTGAAAAACTTGTCCCTTCGCCTTCTTTGCTTGATGCAACAGCGGAGGAGACCAATCTCAAAAATCCTTGGCAACCCAACTTCGTAGTCGGGAAGCGAATCATACTCTCGGTGGTGTCCCTATGGGATAAGATATTCAATGAACCATGCCAAATAACTGTATTATCAATAATTGCAAACTTCTCGTGCATTCTGGCACGAAAATCAACCACTATTCCCATTTCCTCCATGGCAGCAAAAATCTCATTTAATGCGCTCTTGCCCAATGCTCCACCCTGTTCTGAGGGAGGCTTGGTTACGATTCTGACTTTAACACCTCTTAAAAGTCGTTCTCTTATTATATCCATCCATCTTCCAGCACCATGTTCAGTCACAAAAGGAGAGAAGATAAGGATAGATTCGTTCGCTGATAGTATATCCTGCCTAAAAGCTGAATAAAAATTGCCTTCATTGAAAATGCCTGCCAAATTTGGATCGAATTCTATCTTAGTACCGAAAAGTCCTTCAAGCCCCCAAAACCATTCATCGGGACCGATGCTCAAAGTATCTCTGACCTCCCATTTTTTGCCATACGCCTCGAAATGATCTATAATCATACGAGTATAAGTCTGCCTGCCATATTGATTTCGCAAATAATCAAAGTCCGCCATCAAGATAATCCGCTCCTTCGCCCTACTAAATGCAACATTTAATAACCTTGCACCGTCCTCTTCGATGCTCTTCGCGCAGAGAAACTTGCTTGGCCGTGTTCCTTTTGCCTCGGTAAGATCAACTATCATAAAGGCTTTTTCATTTCCTTGAAATCGATGTACGGTAGCAACAAAACGTTGGCTTTCCTTCGGCATCAGGCTCCTAAGGAGTCGTGTTTGGGCAGCAAATGGACTTATGACGCCTATTTCGATATTGCCTCTCTCTTGCAGGTAATAGACAATGTTTCTCACTATCAATGCATGGAGCAGATTGTATCGTGAGTAAGTACCTAATTGCAAAGCGCACCACGGGTTAAGTGAGCTTGTATCAACATAAAAAAGCGGGTGGTCTTCAAGCGGCCAATTGGAATGCTGACGTATCTTTACAGACTCATCCGTAATTAGCCGGTGGTTTGACGCGGGGTAGAATAGGTTATTAACCAGATCACATATCTGAGGGTCCATCCTGAATTGACGTTTTAGCTGTGTGAGTTCTTTTGGCAACAGCCCTTCGTCAACGGCCTGGGCGATACCAAACTTGTAAAACACATCCGTTTTAAGCCACTGCTTTGCCTCTTCAGAGTCCGATAGAACGATGGGTGGAAGCTGCCTAAAATCCCCGGCAACCACTACTTCTTTAGTGGCACGACCTGCAGCGAAGTATACCATCGGCAACATCAGCATTGATGCCTCATCAATTATAACCACATCGAAGTCGCGCTCTACTTGCCCTTTCAAATAGGTCCTGTAAACTGTTGTTGCCAGAACTCGACAATTTTTGATGATCTCGTCCCTCAGTTTCGCTAACCTCTCTTCAATCTCCTTAATTCTCTGTCGTAAAATCTTGAGAATATCTTCAATTCTTCGAAATTCAGCTTGACAGATTTCAAGCGGAGGGTGCTTCTTGACAATTTCATTAATTTGTTTAAATTCCTGGTCCAAACTATTCATTCTCGATCTAACGTTATCATGCTCGCGCTCGATGGCATTAAGGACGTCTTTTGCCACTGCCAATGGCACACTGAAAACCAACAGCTCATTTTGCAATCGCGGAATATTAAGTCCCTTGAAAAACCTCGCCACCTGCCCCATGCTCTTGGCGCGGTGCAAATCTGATTCTTTCTGGTTCCTCCGTTGCTCAAGTTGAGTAATCTCCCTTATAGCATCCTTATGTTTATTCCGAAGACTCAATGCTTGGTTAGATTCCAAGCTCAGATTTTCTTTCGTTGCATGCAGTTTGTCATAATCATTTAGTATCTCTTTTACTGACTTTTGCTCTTCAATACGGCTTGAGACCTCATTCTCTAATGATACATTCTCTTCCTGGAGAGAGCGACCCAAACGTGCAACGGCACCGTCGATGTTCACCTGTTCTCCGTATTTCTCCTCAAGTCCAGACTCTGCCACCATGGGTCCATGTCTGAGGAATTTGCTAGCCTGAAAATCCGGAGAAGTCTTGAATCGATCACAGACTTTCATCAATGCCGTATCAACTGCAATATTGGTATTCGAGGCAATTAGAACAGACTTGCCCTGGCGAAAAAAACCCTCAACGATGTAGCCAATTGTTGTTGTTTTGCCCGTGCCCGGCGGTCCCCATATGAATGAAACATCACTTCCCAAAGCCTTCTTCACAGCATTTATCTGCTCTGGTTTCAATTTGTCCATATCGAAGTTACTATCTAATTCGACCTCAGTACAGGAATTAGGTGCCTCTCCGATCACTCGGGCCGCATTTTCGTGATGGAACTCTTTTGAATCCCGAACCTCACAGAGCCTAGTCTTTAGGCGTTCTATCAGGAACGAATTATCACATACTATTCGAGCGGTGGGAATGGAAGGACCGAGGTCTCTTTCCAATGCAACTATAAGTAGGTTTTCTGATATCGAGACTATAGTACCATCCACCTTATCCGATCCAACAGTTAAGCGTATTGGACTGTCGTCGCGAAGATGAAGATCCTCAGTTAAAGGGAATGCATATATTGTATGCCCCTCTATGGAGCTTCTTCGCGATCCCCCGGATACAACAATACTTGATGCCCCACCCCGTTTCTTGATTGCTTCAACTTCTAGCTCAAGCGCATGAATCATCTTGTCAAGAGTCGAAGCGTTGGTACTTTCAGCCATTGTTATCTATGCCCCCAACTGCTGAATCTCGCACAATCGAAATATATGTTCACTTCTCCCCTATCCTTTTTTGCATATCTTTACTTGCTTGTCCGCCTCTGGTGGAATGCGGGTCCAGTTCTTCACACGGGCGGGACGCCCGTGCTACTTGCCACTTGTTACTTGCAACTCGCCACTATTCGTATCTTATCGCCTCCACCGGATCCAGTTTCGCCGCCTTCCGAGCCGGATACACCGCCGCTAAATAGCTTAATAATATAGCAACTACATCGATCGCCACAAAATCAAACCACTGCATCCTGACCGGCAGCCAATCCAGAAAATAGATGTCCGACGGCAGCGCGAACACCTTGTATCTAATCTGGATATAACACACCGTCCACCCAATAGCCGTCCCTAACACTGCCCCAACCACACCCACGATAAGTCCTTGTATTGTAAATATCTTAGAGATCCCCTGGGACGTCGCACCCATGGATTTTAATATCCCGATCTCTTTCTTCTTTTCCAGTACCACCATGATCAAGGTCGAAATCACGTTAAATGCCGCTACCATAATGATTAACGACAAGAGAATGAACCACACCCATTTTTCCACCTTCATCCAGCTGAACAGATTTCGCCGCATCTCGATCCAAGTTCTTGGATAATATGGATATCCTAATGTTTCGCCAATCACATTCTTGACATCTTGCGCCGCCCACATGTCGTCCAATTTGATCTCCACGCCATTGACCCGGTCGCCCATCAGGAACAGCTTTTGTGCCGATGGGATGGAGACATACGCAAATGCATCGTCGAATTCGTACAGTCCGGTTTCGAAAATCCCCGTCAAGCGATACATCTTGACCAACGGCTGGCTGAACGTCGATGTAAATCCAGCCGCGCTAAAGAGTAATATGGTATCTCCCTTGATGGCGATCAACCGATCCGCCAGGTACTTGCCCAGCACGATCCCTGGCAATCCGCCGCTGTCCGGAACGCCCAAATCCAACGAGCCATATACAATATTCTTAGGAAGATCCGACACTTGTCCTGCCGTCGCCGGATCGATCCCGCGGATGATCACGCCCTCGGTTTCCTTGCCGCACCGGATCATTCCTTTTTCCATGATATACGGCGAAATGCCAATAATATGCGGGATGTCCTTGATTTTGTTGATAGTACCTTGCCAATCCTCGACGCCTTGATCGTGATAGGTCTCCACTCGAATGTGGGCGTCGGCGCCGATAATCCGGTTTCGCACTTCCGATTCGAAACCGTTCATCACGGAAAGTACTATAATTAAAGCAGCTACGCCGACCGTCACTCCGCCGATGGAGATGTAGGTGATCAGCGAGATGAAGCCGGTTTGCCGCTTGGCTCGCAAGTAGCGCTTGGCGATGAAATACTCGTAAGACACGCTTAAGCTTCTGAGGTTTTTTTAGAGAATTTTGTTACAGGTGAAAGTCTATTGTTGACCATAATTTTATAATATTCAAGGCATAGACGAGCGATTATGGTGATATTTGGCACTGGTACCATAAATCGATATCATTTTTTAATACCAGTCTCATAAATATCCTCATGCAACACATAGTAGGCACCCTTGCGTTTCCCCTTCAGTCGCAATCTTTTGGATTTGACAAGTCTTCGCAACAGGGTTATGGCTTGATTTTCTGTCAGATTGCAAAGGAGAACGACTTCTCTTTTTCTGATTTTTCCATTTTCCTTGACAGATTGGAGCACCATTTGTTCCTGTTGCAATCTATCAAATCCTCTCTGCCTGATGTACTGGTCGTGCTCGCCGATTTTCTGATAGAGATAGGACGACAGATGATAACTTCTCCATTTCTTCTCTCCCCTTTTTTCAACATATCCTCTTTCTGTTAGTTTACCGAACATTGCACGTATAATCGTGTCAGATTGTTGAGTCAACCGCCGTGCTCTTTCAACATCAATTGTCTTTTCTCGTTGTAGTTCGTTGAGGATTATTATTTCATTGAGATCAAGAGAATGCCCAGATCGCTCGTTCTCGATGATTAACCTGGTAAACTCGAGATTGGCCGGACCGCCGGGAAGCACCAAACATACGTCGTTTTCAGTGGTTTTTGAATAGTCAGGGATTGGTCTTCCGTACCTGAGTTGACCTTGATAGATCGTGTCAACGCCTCTACCAGACCTTTCCACGAGACCAATTCTCTTGAAAACGTCCGCTAGAGTTCTATTCCTTGGTTTTGGCGGAGTGACCAAAATATTATCGATTGTTACACCTTCTATAAGACCTCCTGGATTTGTTATTTCCAATCTATCCCCATACCACTGTATGACTATTGCTCCAAGTCTGCCGTAACTACGGTGGACTATTGCATTTATCACTGCTTCACGGAATCCTGAGGGCGAGTAGTCCGGAATACCTAGACGAACCCCAATAGGTAGCATCACCTCTTTCTCTCGATTGTTTGCCACAAAGTAATTCATTATTTTTTCTAAAGATTTTAGAAGGGGTGCTTTCATGTAGTCATTTATCCGTAGGTCCATTCCCCAGAACATTTGAAACGCTATTTCATGGGCCGAAACATATTTCGCTATTGCTTCTTCTTTGCCCAAGATCAATAGTCCTGCAATTGTCGCGTGAAGTTCATCCATGAGCCCTAATACTTTTGCTATCTCGCCATTCGGCAAATCCAGCAAGTATTTGTCAGCTGTCGCCCTCTGCCTTATCATGGATCGAAGGCGACCAAATTCAATGGGGTCAAGATCTTCATTTGAAGAGCCAGTCACGGGCAATGAGGAATAGTCTATGTCACCCCTCTGGGCAACTTGACTCGTCATCTCATGGAAATGCCATGGAATACAGCCGGGCTCCCCGTTTCCCAAGATCACTCTTCGCCTATATTTGCCCTGTGTTGTTCCTACCGGTCGCTCCGACTTGGGCACCTTGATAATAGTGATTGTGCCTTCATCAAGTTCTGGTATTTCAATATCAACGGTTAGATTAGGTACTGTCCTGTTAAATATCATTGCTACCAGCTGCTGTATTTCAGTTGTAGCACCATGTCTCGGCTTCGTCCCCTTTATCTTCCCCGCTTTGTCCACTCCAAGAAACAACAATCCGCCTTTGGCGTTTGCCAGAGAAATGATTTCTTCTATGAGTTCAGAATCACTTATCGGTTGAATCGGTTCTTCTTTAAATTCAACAGTGAGTGATTCACCCGCATGAAGTGTTTTATATATTTCTTCTCTTGTGAGTATCATCGTGTTCCCATCGCTATGAATTTTATCTACCCCTCGGGGCGGAGTTGAGGGAAAAAAATGACGTCTCGAATGGAAGATTGATCCGTGAACAGCATCACCAACCGGTCAATACCCAACCCCAATCCCGCTGCAGGAGGCATGCCCACTTCCAAGGCTTCCACGAAATCCTGATCCATCTCATGAGCCTCAAAATCCCCAGCCTGCCTGAGTTTCACCTGCTCTTCGAATCGCGCCTTTTGGTCCAGAGGGTCATTCAATTCGCTAAAAGCGTTGGCAAGTTCCAGACCTCCGGCGAAGACCTGGAACCGTTCCACCAATCCAGCTTCGGTGCGGTGTTTCTTCGCCAAAGGGGACATCTCAATGGGATAATCATACACGATGGTCGGTTGGATCAAGTGAGGGCGGATAAGTTCTTTAAAATATTCATCTAAGATTTTTCCGAGTCCCCAGGTGCGATCCATCGAGAGCCCTTTATTCTCAGCGATTTGGAACAGCGTCTCTTTGGGGATTATTCTGTAATCCCCGTTCAGAACTTCTTTAATGGCTCCAATAAAAGTGACTCTTTTCCAGGGCGGTTTCAAGTCGATCCTATTCCCCTGATAGGTGAGCTCATCCGTGCCCAATACGGCTTTGGCTGTCACGGGTATCATATGTTCGATACGATCCATGGCGTGGTGGTAGTCCTCGTAAGCGGCGTACCATTCCAGCATGGAGAATTCCGGATTGTGATTGCGGTCCATGCCTTCGTTGCGGAAGTCCTTGCAGATTTCGTACACCTTCTCGAATCCTCCCACCAGCAGCCGCTTCAAATACAATTCGTCCGCAATCCGCAGGTACAAAGTCATGTCCAGGGTATGATGCCGGGTGATGAAAGGTCGTGCCATGGCGCCGCCATAGATCGGCTGCAGGATCGGAGTTTCGACCTCCAGGAATCCTCCATTGTCCAGAAAATTCCGGATGGCACTGATGGTCCTGGCACGGACACGGAAGATGTTTTGGATTTCGGGATTGACGATCAGATCCACGTACCGCCGGCGGTACCGAGATTCCTTGTCGGTGAAGGCATCGAAGACTTCGCCTTCCTTTTCTTTGACGATAGGAAGCGGGCGGAGGTTCTTGCACAGCAGGATTATGGATGCGGCGTGGATGGTGATTTCGTTAGTGCGGGTCTTGAACACAAATCCTTTGATGCCGACAATGTCGCCCACATCGAGCTTTTTTGCCCATTGGAAAGTGTCCTCACCCAGGTCGTCGCGTTTCAGGTAGATTTGCAGCCTGCCGGAGTCATCCTGGCAATGCATGAAGGCGGCTTTTCCCATCAAGCGCAATGGGGAAATGACGCGACCGGCTACGGCAACTTCGGGGTGAGCCTCGGGATTGGAGTCGTCGAACAAAAGTCGGGCTGCTTCCAGAGTGTGGGTTTTCTCGAAACGGCAGGGGTAGGGGTTGATGCCTTGCTGGATCAGCCAGGACAGAGTTTCCCGGCGATCCGACATCACTTTGTTGAGTTCGGGATCATTCATAAGCCACGCACGATCAAGAGCTGTTGCTATAACAATCCGCCATCGGAGTCTGGCGTTCTCAATTCCTGCGCTGGGAACGCTTGCGGCGTCCTGGTACCCCCAATATGCGTTCAGATTATTGCAGGAACACGGCGGTCACCCGATAATATCGAGCGAACCGCCAGCTCTGAGACAGGACATTGACATCCAGGTAATTGGTGTTGGTAGTGTATCCTAGCCGATTCGCCGGCTGAATCGGCACATCAGGATTGTCGGCGGCATAGACGTAATACCCGTCGGCGCTGGGGATGGCGTTCCATGACAGGGCGATGTGATTCCCGATCTTCATGACATTGACACTATTCATCACCAGCGCATCGGCGGTTCCGGATACGGTTACTACTGCATTCCCACCCGAACTGATGATCTGCAGTGAGTCGGTGTATGATCCCGCATGAGTGGGGAGAAATGTCACCGTTACAATCAGAGAATCATCATAGGCATACGTCTGCCCGGTGGTGGGATTTGCCGAAAAACTGGCGTTGGACGAAACGATATTGGAGACACCGACGATGCCCGTGCCGTCATTGTAAACGGTGAACGTCCTGTTTGCCGAATATCCTTGCGTCACCGGACCGAATTCCAGATGGTCGGTGTCCAGAGCGATTTGCGGGTCCATCAAGCTATTGAGCATGTTACGGATATTGGTTTCGCTGAACCCCGTGGCGGTGTACCGGACGATTTGTCCGTCGTCCACGATGGCGTTATGAGGAAAATACAGATGTTCGCCCTGAACCGGAATGTAAGACGCGGAAACCGATCCGCTCATGTCGCTTAGAACAAGATGCGTCAGACTGAACAGGTTTTTCCAGATGGCACAAGTGTCCAAGTCTTCCTGATAACCTACCGCCATCACTTGAACGCCCTGGTTCACATAATCCTGACAAATCGCCTGCAAGCGCGGAGCCTCCGCGCGACAACTTGGTCATTCGTAGAACCAGAAATTGAGCAGCACGATGCGGTCGCTGTAATTGTACAGCGACACCGATGCGCCATTCCAATTCTGCAGAGTGAAATTGTTGACATGATCACCCACTTGATAAGCGCCCCAGGAAAGATTCAATCCGGAAAGAGCCATGATTCCGACCGTTACATCCCCGAGCAACCGATTCGTCCTTTGCCGTTTTGACATTCGTATCCTCCTTGCCTCGTGAGTCGTCTGTGCCTGAGCATCCCCTCGTGAATCAAAGCGGCGATGCCGCAAAACACACATGCCTTACAGACGCTTGGTCGTTTTGCCGATTTCAGCCAAACTCTTCTTTGCCACAAACACCATGTGGAACGTTTTCTTGCCTTCCTCCTTTCTGTCCTGCCAGCCGCGGAAACAGTGGACGGTTTCGAAGCCGGCTTCTCGGAGCAGGCGTTCGATCTCGTGGCGGGTGTACATCCGCAACGGGATCGTCATGTGGAAAGTCTTGACGCATCCGTCCTGCTCGACCAAGCTGGTCTCGTCATGGATGAACATGGCGTCAACGTCATCGACGGTGTGACGCAAGATTCTGAGTATTCTTATGGTATCTTTCTCGTGGGTAGTGACTTCGGAATCTTTGAATCGCCCTAACAGGTTGTGGAAATTCGCCACATCGAAGATCAGAATGCCGCCGGAAGTCAAGGCGCGATGGATGACTTTCAAGGCTCGGGCTGCATCGTAATCGGTCTGTAAATGGTTGAAGGCGCTGAAGATCATCAAGACCGCGTCGAAACGGGATTCAAAGTCGAGTTCCCGGACGTCCCAATGGAGGATGGGTACCGCTGCGCCTTGCAGCTTGTTCCGCAGGACGTCCAGCATTTCGATGGACGCATCGGCAGCGGTGACCTCATAGCCCTGCTGCGACAGAGGAATGACGTGACGACCGGTTCCGGCAGCGGCGTCCAGGACAGTTTTGACCCGCACATCCGCGAGGTTGGCGAACGCCCACTGGAAGAATTCCATCTCCTGCCGGGTTGCCTCCGGTCGGTCGTAGATGATATCGTAAACATGCGACAGTTCTTTGTAGCTCACGGGTTCTCCGTCCATTAGGATGTTAAGGCTTCGCCAGGAGTTCTTGACGCAGATTGAATCCCAGGAACACGATGAAATTCAATGGGGCAATCGTGACCTGGCTGCGATTCCCTTTCCCTTCATTTGGTCATAATCCGAATACCGCGGTTGTTGCTCATCGAGGAGCACAGCATGTTTCTCTCCTGCCTATGCTAGTGATCAAGCCGGTCGTCCCTGCGATAGAAAAGGATGAAGCCGCTTAACCAACACCGCTTTGACGAGCTGTACTGCGCCGAGTGCCTGCTTCGCCGTGGCCACATCGACCATGGAATAATCTCCCGGGTACCTGAATTCGACACCGTATGGAGTCAGCCACACACATGAATCAAGCTCTGTTTGTAACGCAGGGTCAGCGACGTGAAACAGGGTGAGCAACTCGTTCAGGTCATGAGTTTTTCGAAATTCCACTTATAGGAAAACGAGGTATGCTTTTAGGTATTTCTCCGCAGCTTGCTGAGAATGAAATGCTGATGGGTAGTAATCATCCGTCTCGATCTCCAACAATCTCTCTGCAGCTTTGAGGTCCAATTCCGCTTTCCTGATCCATTCCTGAACCATGTCCCAGATGACCCGCTCACGACTTCTCATATAGGGTCCTTCCATATTTCGACGCGGGATAGGCGATGCCACCGATGACGTCCTTGGTCTCCGAGAATTCCTCGTCGCTCATCCAAATAATCTGTACTGGAACCGAGAGCTCTTGCAGAAAGTCGCGCTGTAGCCGGTACGTGCTCTCCATAGACAAGCGGTTTTGCCCGACGACTAGAATATCTATGTCACTGTCTCTTCCTGGATTCCCTTGGGCGTAGGACCCAAACAGGATCACTCGCGATGGCTGGTATTGCCTTCTGATTCTTTTCGCAATAATTCGAGCTAATCGATTGATGTCTTTTGTCTCAATCATGCCGGTGCCTGCAAATCACCCGTATTTTTTCCTTCTGCAATTGTTCGACCAAATGTCAGATTACCACTGCGGTCCCGTTGACATTCACCATTAGCATGCCGTTCTGGGCGCCAAGGACTTCGTAGTCCATGTCCACCCCTACTATGGCATTGGCGCCTATCGCTCGGGCTCGCTCTTCCATCTCCGCCAGAGCAATTTGCTGCGCCTCAGTCAGTTTCTTCTCATACACCGCGCTTCTTCCTCCCACTACGTCTCTGATGCTAGCCAGAAAATCCAGCACAATATTCGCTCCCATAATCGCTTCCCCGCTGACGATGCCTTTGTACTCCTTAATTGGTTTGCCTTCGATGGTAGGTGTGGTGGTGATGATCATTTTGAATCCTCAAGGAAGAAATGGTTGAATTGTCAAATTGCCGAATTGTCAAATTGTTCGATTGCTTGATTGTCGGATGAATTCGAAGCACGAAATCCGAATTTCGAAACAAATTCCAAGTACCAAATCCGAAACAAATCCAAAGCACCAAATTCAAAACACCAAAGGGCGTCAGGATCGTAAGGATCCTGACCTACACTCTGCATCATTCTCGGACTCTGATTCTATGAGCTTCCACGAGAAGCAACTTCCCGTGATAGTGGTTCATTTCAGCGTGTTCTGCAAGATAATCCATGAGCATCGTGAGGAGCTGTGAAATGATCTCTGGATGATTCCCGACATGTAGAGCGATGATACCCTTGTAGTCAGCCGGAGGATACGATACAATGTCGGCAAAATCTCCATTCAGGGAGATCAGGATGCACTTCAGGTCCTGAGCGTTTGAGATTACCTCGTGATCGATGGAGTCTGTCGGAATGTGGTCTCTAAGACGAAGGACCTCATGTCCGGCTTCACGGATTTTCACTATAACGGAATTGGGAATGCAATGGTCCGCAAAGAATTTCAGACTCATATTGCGGCAACCTCAAATTCTGATAGGTCCCGGGCGTAATCCAAGCAGGCTGCGATCTGTTCTCTGGTGAGGTCTGGGAATTCTCTGATGATCTTTTCCTCGGAATCGCCTGCTGCCAAATATCCAAGGATAAGGCTGACAGTGATCCTTGTACCCTTTATCCTTGGCTTTCCACGCAGCACATGCGGTGTACTAACAACGTGTTCTCTCCAATCTACTGGCATGCCATCCTCCTTGTGATCCTGCCTCGTACTGAGCTCCAAGCACTAAGTCCCAAGACATTCAACATTCCCCGTCCAGGTAGATTCGTGGTACCCTGGTAGTCAGCAATATGGGAATTTCGTATGGAATATGCCCGGTGTTCTGGCAGATTTCCTCGACGGTGATTTCCTCGCCGCCCTGCCGTCCGATCAAAGTCACCGGTTCGCCGACGTCGGGCGGATCGACCGGACCTACGTCCACCATCAATTGATCCATGCAGACCGCGCCTACAATGGGATAGCGCTTGCCGCGGATCAGCACATGTCCTCGATTGCTCATTCCTCGAGGGTAGCCGTCACCGTAGCCGATAGGAATGGTCGCGATCCAGGTGTTTTGCGACGCCCGCCACGTCATGCCGTAACTGATGGGGGTGCCTTGCCGGACGCCTTTCAAGAAGATGATCTCGCTGACAAGTTCCATCACCGGTTCCATGTGGAAGGCGCTGACGCGGGCGGCGTTTGCCTGGTCGTCGCCTGAAGCAAGTCCATACAGGGCAATCCCGGGGCGGATTAAGGAGAATTTGGCGTCGGGATGATTCAACAATCCGGCGGAGTTGACCAGGTGGATGAGCGGCGGTTCCAACCCGCATTCCGCTGCGTTCTCAAGGCTAATACGGAACCGCCGAATCTGTTCCCGTGCGAAATCGAAACCTTTTCCGAATGTGTCTTCCGCCGTCGCCAGATGGGAGTAGATTCCGACTACCTCTAATCCCGGGAGGCTCGATAATTTTTCGAAGAACGGCGTCGATTGTTCCCAATTGACGCCTATGCGCCCCATGCCGGTGTCGATCTTGGCATGTACTTTCGCCGGAATACGCATCCGGACAGCCGCGTCGGAAATCGCCGATGCGATGAAGGCAGACGACGCAGTCATGTCCAAGTCGTATTCCAGAAAGTGGTCAATCTGGGCATTGACGATGCCGCCCATCACCAGGATCCGACCGGCAATTCCGGCACGGCGCAGGGCGATTCCCTCTTCCAGGAAACTGACCCCAAGCCCTTCGACTCCTTCATCGGACAAGGCTTTGGCGGTGCGGATCAATCCATGACCGTAGGCATCGGCTTTGATGACGGGCATGACAGCCGCCGGATACGCCAGCTCCTTGAGTCTCCGGAGATTCCGGATCATGCGATCCAGGTGGATCAGAGCCAGAGTCGGCTTCTGACGGATCTCCACCGGAGTCTCCGGCAGCGTGGCATCCGCTTGATCGGCTGGGGCTCTGTGGAATAGGGTCATGGTGATGCTTCGAAAGTGATGTTCAAATCCTGGCAAGGCATGAGGTCAAGAACCTTGCCCGCGCTACTTGCCGTTTTTGCCCAATAAGTACCCTTCGATGAATTCGTCGATATTGCCGTCCATCACCGCCTGGACATTGGAGGTTTCGATGTCGGTGCGGTGATCCTTGACCATATTGTACGGATGGAAAACATACGATCGGATTTGGCTTCCCCACGCGATCTCCTTCTTGGTATCCTCCAACTCCTGGCGTTTCTGCGCTTCTTCTTCGCGCTTTCTCTGGTACAACCTGGCACGGAGGATCTTCATGGCATTGTCGCGGTTTCGGTGCTGGCTGCGTTCCGATTGGCAGGTCACGACGAGGTTGGTGGGGAAGTGAGTGATGCGGACGGCGCTGTCGGTTTTGTTGATGTGCTGTCCTCCGGCGCCGGACGCCCGGAAGGTGTCGATGCGCAGGTCATTGGGATTGATCTCGACTTCTTCATCGGTTTCGACTTCCGGGTACACGAAGATGCTGGCAAAAGATGTGTGGCGTCGGGAATTGAAATCGAAGGGGGAGATCCGCACCAGCCGGTGGACGCCGATTTCGGCTTTCAGGTATCCAAAGGAGTATTCGCCCGAGACTTCCACGGTGGCGGATTTGATGCCGGCAGTTTCGCCGGGCTGCTCGTCCAGGATAGAGGTCTTGAAACCAGCTCGCTCGCAGTATCTCAAGTACATCCGGAGCAACATCTGCGCCCAGTCGTTGGATTCGGTGCCCCCGGCTCCAGGATGGATGGTCAGGATGGCGTTGCGGGAATCGTCCTCACCGCTCAGCATGGTACGGAATTCGAGTGATGACAGCACTTTCTCCACAGTGGCAGCTTCGGTGGTCACGTCATTCCAACCGTCAAGGTCATTTGCCTCTTTGGCAAGATCTGCCAGAATTGCCAGATCATCGACCTTGTCCTTCACCTGCTGCCAGGCAGTGATGTCGGATTTCAAAGCGTTGATGCGCTTGAGAATGTCCTGAGCACGATTGTGGTCGTCCCAGAAGCCTTCCTTGACCGTCTCCTGTTCTAACTGCGTGACCTCCTTTTGATGAGTCTCTACGTCAAAGAAAGCTCCGCAAGCGATTCAAGCGATTTTCCAGGTCGTGCAACGTCAGTTGAATGTCTTCTCGCTGTCCCATGTTATTGATTCTCCTGATGCTATGTCGGTGGGATGGTTCCCCGCTACTTCTTGGTCTTCTTGCTGCCCTTGGGTTTCGCCTCTGGTTCCTTTCGATACAGAGCCACGACCGAGGATCCCGGATAATAGTGAGACAGAATGTCCTCGTGGGTCTTGCCGGCAGTCGCCATGGCAGCGGCTCCGTACTGGCACATCCCTACACCGTGCCCCCAACCGGCGCCACGCAGGGTCACCGAAACCGGATTTCCCATCTCGCCTAACTCCATTTCCACCACGAAGCAGGCGCTGTTCAATGCCGTTTCGGACAAGGCGCGCCGGATGTTCAATTCTTTCTTGATCTTCAGATTCTTCCGGCTGCCCAATATCTCGATCTCGGTCAGGCGACCGGACACTCCGCGCTGTAACGGGATGATGTCGTACAGCGTGCCGATGTCCTCCCCGGTCTTTTTCAGGATAATCTCCTCGAGTTCCGTTCGACTGTACGTTACTTCCCAACGGAAATATTGGTGCTGGTATTCGGAGGAGTTGGCGAAGTTTTTTCCTTTCGCATTGCAATGCACCGCGGGAGACTCAGAAATCCATCGCGCTACGTCTTTTTCTTTGGTAAGGTCGAGTTGGCTCGTTTCCTTGTCTCGGTCACCGTCGAATATGCCTGCCAGATAATCTTCCGCCGGAGGATTCCAGACGTTTTCCTTGTTTTCGGTGTGTCCGCCGCACACCGGACTGTACACCGCGTCACAGATATTGTTTTCGAAGATCAGGACTTTGCCATAGGTCGCCTGCATCGCGTCGTCTGCGGTGGGATCCTCGTCCAAGATGCCGGTGTACACCTGGCAATGTATGGTGGCGCATAAGTCGAACGGATCATTCAAGTGTTTGGTTCCCAATTTCGCCAGGACTTCGCTTCGTGACGCGATGGTCTGCGCCATCAAAGCTTCCTTCGGAAAATCGATGGGGACCTGGGAAGAAACCACGCCTCTGAGGTAGATATCAATGGGCACTTCCGAAATCGCCTGCAGCAACCCCTCGTTGTCCAGCCGGATTTCCATGATCCCATGGTAACGGCGGTCTTCCTGGCTTTCGTAGTGGAAGCCTGTGCCCACCCGCACCCCGTATAACGTGATGATGGAATCAGGAGAATGGGGAATGATCCGGAAACCGTCCCGAACCGTCGCGCTGCGATCGTATTCCCCGTCATAGACTTCGAGCTGACCTGTGGGCGGATGTATTTTCTCACGAATCACGCGGGGGGCGAAATCGTCCGAAAACGTCCCCAGTGATTTTCTGGCGTCGGCATCCGTCAAGAAATTGCCCACCAATACGCGGTACTTGGTATTGTCGCTGACTACTTTCGAACCAATCTCCAGCGGATATCCCAGCCGGCGGATATACCCGTGATGTCCTTTGGATTCCAAATGCCGGAGCAATTCCATCGCCAGGTCCCGTTGCCGGAAGGCGGTGAGCAGGGTGCTGTAGATGAATTGTCCGCCCCGTGAATGCTCCACCCGCGACCTCCACATCAAATTCGAGTTAATGTTCTCGAAGACAGTGTCGCCGCTCAGGTTCAACACGGAAAACGGTCCTTCGACTCTGAAATCGACCTTGTCATACCCTTCCAGGAGATTCACCCGAATGAAGGGGCGTCCCTCAATCTTGCGCACCGTTACTTCGTTCCATTGATGCACGGGCAACACCGCTGGTGACTGACCAAATTCGCGGGCAAAACTGTCTCTGGTCATACGTGGCTCCCTGACCAATCTACGTGTCCGATCCTGCGGCACGACCGCGTGTTAACCACGGCAGTGGATCTCCGATGCCTGATCCACCTGGTTGGCAGCGATCGACCGACAGAACAAAAGTGAGCAGTATTAGCAATCATACAATGTAATCAAAAACATCCTAAAAATCAAGACCTCTGAACCCGTAATGGCAAAAAAAACCCCCCGAATTTCGGGGGGCGGTGTGTCAGTAATTGACTTATTGACCAAGTTCCTTCTTGAGTCTTTCGAGTTCCTGTTCCGCTTTTTCCCGTTCCTGGCGGATTTTCTCCAGCTCCAGATCGATGTACTCCGTCCCGAAATCCTCATCGGTCACCCATTCAAACAAGGCTCGGCGGTCCAGACCGGATTGTTCCAGCAATCGTTCCCGCCGTTTGCTTTCTTCGGAGACCCTCGCAAAAGTCGGCTGGCTGAAAAACGCAGTACTGGGATATAGCACCAGGTTTCCGGAAATCCGCCACGGCGGATAGTTTCCAGGGTAGTCCGGCGGAATGACCCGCCCTTCCGTGGTGTTCTTAGCATTCAGCAGCAGCCACTCCATCCCAAACTGGATGTTGAAACCATAGAACGGCTTATAGGTCACTCCCGGCACCAAATACAGATAGTCTTCCCGGCTGAACACGTCCACCGGCGGTCGTTCCATGAAGTGGTTCCCGTAGAGCTCGCCATGCAGATCGATCTTCAGAGTCGGGTACACATACCCCACGCTGTACAGCAGCTCCTGACTGCTGCTGAAGAGCCCTCTCCCGAACCCGGCGTCGTTGTGGTTCAAGTATCCGAGGTTCAGGTGAACCTGATGGGATTCGTCGGGATAGAAGGCATCGGTGTACAGGGAAAATATGCTATTCAGACCGAGTTCCATGGCAGGGCTGGAATACGGTTCGAGATAGACATCTGCCACCTGTGCTGTGCGCAATCGATAGCTGAAATCGAGCCCGAATCGGAGCATGGATGATTCCAGTGGCAGCCCCCAGCCTCCGAATTTCGTCCTCAGGATGATGTCATCGGGGATTTGCTCCTGATAGGGCTGACCGTTAATCATCTGCTGGCTCAAGTTCAGATCCTGGTACGCCAGAATGGTCATGCCCAATTCGATGGCTTTCGAGAACCCGAAATGCGCCGAAATGGCGCCGGTGCCGTCATAGAGGGTGAAATTGGCGGAATTGACGACCTTGGAGTACGCTCGAGTGTGTAGTACCAGGTTCAATTCCCCGGGAGCCAAAAGCTGCGCCTTCTCGGTGTAGAACAGCGAGTAACCGCCGTTGAATTGTGTCGCAAATCCCTGGATTGCGACCACACACACGAGGGCGAAGGTTACGAAAACGACTTGCAGTGCCCGCATAATTGCCTCCCCTTCCAAGTTCTATGGAGTACTGGGCTGTGAAAAACACCAATATATACGAAAATTTTACGTTGCTGTCAAGGAAAAAATCGGGTTCGCCAGCAATATTTTCAAATCCGATGCTATTTTCGCCATAGTCGTAAGAGTATAGTAATCGTACTTAACAGAAGTAAGTCTCAGTTCTGCCGGATGAAGAAGAAGTAATAGACGTTCGCCACGATCGCCAGTTGGGCGACCACTGACACGACATTGGACAGGACGAACCAGATGCTGCCCGACATGATCACAGTGTCTTCCGGTTGCAGCACCGGGATGATCCTGGGATCTCCGGTCTTGATGAATTTCTTGATGTCAACCACGATAATCTCGGAGCCGGCTTGGGTATTGCGCACAATCCGAACGTTGTCCAGACGGGATTTTTCCGCCGGTCCCCCTGCCACACTAATCAGGGTAATCAAATCGGTATTCGACGGCACGAAATATTGCCCGGGCTGCCGCACACGTCCCCATACGTTGACTTTGATGAGCAGCTCGCCTTCGTCGCCGACGTAATACTGCGCGGCTCTGGTCAGGTTCGAGGCTTTCGGAACATTCACGTATTGGCAAAAGAGCTCCGGGGGGAATGCCATGGCGATCATTACCCAGACGACCACCAATGTCATCACTGGCTTGGCACGTCCTCGCAAGGACCGCGCCCGGGGCACCGGCGCGAAATCACCTGACTTTTTCTTCATGAACGTCGGGACTCCTAAGGGTTTAAGAAAACTCCAAATCGCAATCTCCAAGCTCCAAACAAATTCAAAATCCGAAATTTCAAATTCCAAAATTTGCTTGCGCGAGCAGAATGATGACCGGGACGTCATTTTCGCCTAAGGCGCGACGACAAAAATAGCGCGAGTCTCGGCTCCCGCCGGATGAGTTGGGTCGAAATCCGCCACGGCATCAACCATCCAGCCATAGGTTCCGGCTATCAAGGAGTCCGAACCTCCGCGGAAATACTCGCGATTGGCGGAACTATCGACATTGAACGTTACCGAAAATGGTGTTACAAACCAGCTTGCTTGAAAAGACCACACCCGACTGGTCACGGATCCTTCCGGATATACCCGGATGAAGAAATAGTCCCACCATTCTTGGGAATAGTCTTCCCACACCAGGCTGAATACGGACGACGTGCTGCCATTGATACTAAGACTGCGGGGCTTTTGCAGCAGCCGATAGTATGCAGTGTCGGACGGCGCCGACACATTTCCGCTGGCGTCGTATCCCTTGACATAGTAATAGAATCCGTGGCTGAATCCGGTAATCGGGTCCGGTTGCAGCACGGGATCCTGATCGATGCAAAATGGGACCGGATCCACCGTGCGCCGCAAATCCACGCCCAGACGGAGATCTCTGATGCGGACATACGGAAATCCGCTCAAGGAATCCCGCTCATCCATGCGATACACATAATATCCCGCCAGGTCTGCTTCGGTATTCCATTCCCACTCGATGCGGATCCAGTAGTCCTGTTCCGTGTTCCCCGGCTCGGAATCGATCCCCTGCGGCACGAATTGCGTCTCCGGCGACTTCGGGACCATCTCCGGCGTCTGAGGAGGCGTCGTGTCCTGAGGGGACATATCCTCGCCGCAGCCTGCGTATATTATTGCTATCGGCAGGAGGAAAACTATCCGCCACTGTTTCCGGAGAAAAAAAGACATCTTAGGCGTCGGTTTCGTCATGTGCGGCATCAAGTCGGAATGCGAAAACATAGCCCTCCTCCTCCTACCGGGCACTCAAGGTGGCGCTGATCCGGTGGAAGGCACCCAGATCATGATGTTGATATGCGTAGTCCACTTGCAGGGTCCACGCCATGAGCGGCATGGGGAGTTTGAATCCGGCGCCGGCGGTCCATCGATTGCCGACCCATCCGGTGCGCAGACCCATCCAATCCCGATATCCGTACTCTATCCCGAATCGATCGACCCTTTCGTAGCGCTGGTCCACATCGTACATCACGGAGATAGTGCTGGCAGCGAAATGCAGCGGCTGGACGTAGGCGATTCCGTTCTTGAAATTGGAAGGGATGGCGTCGGAATTGCCGCCGCCCCAGTCGATGCCGGTTCGGGTGAGGTCCTGGAAATTGAATCCCCAGGAGAAGGTACCCATCCATCTTCGGTCAAACATGACGTCCAACGGCAAGTGGATCTGCATGCCGATGTCGGCTCCAAGACCGGTGGCTTCGGAATGGTACAGGACGTGTCGGATGATTTTGAAATTCAAGCCGATGGGGATTTCCACCGGTATGGAAAACAGCGCCCAGCCGAGGTCGATGTCGAATTTGCTCATCTTGGCGAAGGTCAGATAATAGGCATCTTCGCGGTCGGAGAATGTGCCAAGCGGTTGTCCCAAGCTGGTTTGAATTAGCGCCTGTCGGACCTCGATGGGCAGGTGAGAATAATCGGGATACTCCGGGATGTCGTTGATGGCAAGGCGAATCCAGTTGACCGAGGCAACCGCGCCGGTAATGGGCAAGGCGAACCCGACATTGTGCAACGCGGCGAGTCCGTCAAACAGAGGCAGGTACATGCCGCTGAATTGGATGGTTTGAATGTTGCCGACACCGGCGGGATTCCAGTAGAAAGCGCTATGGTCGTTGGCAAGGGCGACGAAGGCTCCGCCCATGCCAAGGGGACGGGCGCCGATGCCGATTTCCAGGAATTCGCCGGCATAGCGGGCTGCCAGAAGATTCTTCCCTGGCAGGATCAATCCCAGACAAAGGAGAGAGATGGTGGCGAGTACCATGGGCATCTTGCCCATGGCTGTTGTGCAAGGGCTGGAAGCCCGTGCGACGTAAGTCTGGTAGGTTGGGTCAGCCCGCCTATGGCGGACAAGCCCTGCCTTTGAGGGCTGGCGTAACCCAACATGAGAGCATCGACTCATCGCAGTTTCGCCAGTTTCAAGGTTCTCTCAAGCACAAGATCATCTCGGACGGCACGCAATCGGGCGAAATACACGCCGTTTGCTACAGGATTACCTTCGTCATCGGTGCCGTCCCAGACGATCTCCCGGTAGTTGATGGGAGTGGGATTGGTATCGAACAGGGTTCGGATCAGCCGACCCGATACGGTGTAGATCTTGATCCGTACGCGTTCCGTGGCTTGGTCGGTCAGGGTGTAAGTGATCAGAGTCTGCCTTTGGAATGGATTGGGGTAATTCCCGACATACAGCACCTCGAATTGGTTTGCCACCACGAAATTCCGGCGCACATAGGAACTGTTCCCGAGGTTATCGGTGGCATAGAACGATACCCAATGCGCCCCTTCCGCAAAGACCGGCGAAATGCTGACGCCGATGGATCCTCCGATTTCGACCGTGTCGGTCCACGCCATGTCGTTTTCCGAAACCAGCGTATCGGCAGATGAGGAAAACGGATCGCCCAGCGCGATCCAGAATTTCTCCGCAGTCAGATCGATTCCGTTGAAGTCCTGGATGTACGCTGTGATTTTGGGATGGGACGGCACGTAGGATCCTTCCCCGAACAACTGGCTTTCGACGCTGACATCGATTCGCGGTCCGCAGTCGATGACGCAGTTGTCGATGTTCTGGAAGACCCCGAACGTACCTAATTGATTCGGCACGCCGGTGACCGACACTCTGGAGACCCCGAGAGTGTCCTCCGAGTGCACGATGACAGTGTCCGTGCCCAATTCCGTCCAATATCCTGACCCTGCGGATGACGGAGACTGGAGGTACAATCCGAGGTCGTTACGAACGTTCGTTCCCACTTCGAGCGTATCCATGCCAATCACAGGCAGATCCGTGATCCCGGTCAGACTTCGAAACGCCACGCTGGAATCACCGAATACCAGGCGGTAGCCCCAGGTCCGATTCCCAAGCAGGCTGATTCCTCCCTGGATGCTTGACGACCCTGACTGCCCGGAAGACCCGCCGAGGCTGAGCGAATCTACCCTGCTAATCAGCAACACTGCGCTATCGGGAATTATGGTGTTGGGTGGAATCCGGACCCAGAACTGGTCCTGGTCAAATGAGATTGTGGCGGAGCCCGAGACTCCGGGCATTATCGTGCCTCGAGCCAGTGTCACCTGGAAATGATCCACCTCCAACCCGCCAAATCCAGTGTTGTCGAACTCGTTCGATTCCTCAATCTGATTGTCAGGATCCAGAAAGATCTGCACGCTGTGGAAACTGTTCGTGAAGATCATCGGGAAGTCGATAGGCACAGGACCGTCCCCCGGGATATCGTGCAGAGTGTCCTGCCAGGTGGACTGGAGTCCGGTGTTGTTGTCTGTGAAGACATACCGAACCAGCGCTGCTGGAATCACCGTGGGTCCCGTATTGTACACTGTGTCGATCACCGACACCCGACGATCGCCTCCCAATCTCGGCGCCGTTCGTATTAATGACAGATTAGGTCGGTGATCCCGCAGATCCCGATAAGATTCCGTAGAATATGTTACTACGCTATCTTCCGTCTCTACCCTAATCCGAAACGTGACGCGACCGTCATACGCGGTCAGAAACGGTCCAAAGCTGGGCACGGTTTCCCACATGTAAGGACCCAGCACATTGGACCGATCGATCATCACCGCCGAGCCTTCCGATAACAGAGAGTCGAACTGGTCCCGAACCCAAAAATCCGTCATGGCGGAAGCGATGACCACCCCTGGACCCGGGAAGATTCGAGCGGCGAATTGCCAGACGCTGCTCGTGGTCAAGGTATCGGGTATCGATGCCAGGTTCGTGATCTCCACGGTCTCGGAATAGGCGCTGGTGCGGTAGAATGCAGCGCTGACGGCGGCATTCCTTGCCAGGGTTCCGGACAAGCCGTTGTGTAGGAATCCGCGCACACTGCCGTAATTCGCCGTGGGATATCCCAGGTAGCTCAAGAATCGGAAAGTGCTATCGGGCAAGACCAAGCTGAGGCTTATGGTATCACCCGCCTGTACGCCCGAATAGTTGACATGCCGTTGCCACAAGGTGTCCTGACTCGGTGGATCCTTCGCGGTGGGAAACGGACCGTAGTATGGGTAGCCGGTGGGGTGCCGGAAGTTGGTGAATAGCCGCCAGTCCCCGGACGTCACCTGGAACTGAGCCGGGATTTCCAGAGTGACGGTGTCGCTGCCTTCCACGAAAGGATCCGGATCCCATGCCTGTCCGCCCAGCGGAATCTCCATCATGGGAGTATTAAGTCGGACGGCCGGATCGCCGAACATCACCATTTGATGAAGGGTGGTAACGGCTTGAAAATCATAATGGTTGGCGGCGTATGATCCTTTGGATGAGGTGATGATGTCCCCCAGTCTCAAACCCGGGGACTGTGCCACGAAAGGCATCAGAGACTCTTGATATTGGATGCCGGTCAGGAGCCAGCCTAAGGAGACGGAGCCATAGACTGCAATAGCGCCGCTGGATTGCTGTTGAGGATTGAATAGGAATCGTTCCCCCAGAAGTCCTTCCGGGGACTCCCGGCTGTCGAAGGCACAAATGTAGCAGGTGAAATTGGTCACGAAGGGAAGGTTATATGCGTTGACCATGGCTGACACATTTCCGGTCAACCAGAGAGTACCTGCCCAGGTGCCTCCGGCGCCGTGACCATTGTAGAAACTGACCACCTGGGCGTTGGATTGCTGGTTGAACAGTCCCAACAATTCGTTGGTTTGTCCGGAATACACCCTGCCGGTGTCTTCTTCGAGGTACTGTGTCATGACCCAGTCAGGGAGCGAATTGATGATTTGGTGGGTGGCAAAAATGAAGTTGCTCCCAAGGTCGGTTTCGCTGGAGATGAAGAGGAAAGTGTCGCGCCATGGTCCTTGCACCGCATTGTCTTCGTAGTTGACAATCTTGGCGAGAGCGGCGTCAAGTTCCGACTGATTGCGGCATGGGATGCGACCGACGCCGATGTCGGGAACCAGGTCGTTGCCGGAGAGCCTGGAGTACTCGAAATCGCTGGGGTACCAGCCGGATTGGTAGCCGTTGACGTAGATGGAAGGCATCCAATTGCCGCCGTAACCCAGGTTGTTCTTGATATCGAACACCAGGTCACCCACGAGAAGCACCATTTCCGGCGGATGCACCCAATTGTGGTAGGCGTAGGACAGGAAATCCTTGACAGCGTAGGGGCTGTAGATGCCATTATTGAATTCGTCGAAGATCTCCTCGGTCGATACCAACATGGTTTGATAGTCAGCGCTGCGACGTGTCATCAGCGCCTGGAGATTGGGATTACTGAGGAAACTGGGATGGGCGATAGCGATGTAGCCGGCGCCGAAGGGGCTGGTGATCAGCCTGCCGGTGGTAGTGCAATGACGAATGGAATCAGGGGACAACTTCTGATCCTGGGTCAACGCCAGATACTCGACTGCCTGAGTAATATAGTCCTGAAACTCCACGACGTAGCCCAGGCTGTCGATCCAGGTCAAGCGGAAATTGGTGATGACCGAAGAACCGAGCTTATATACCGAGATGTCGTTGCGAGTGAATTGATCGATTCGGAAATGGTACAGGGTGTCGATGGGATATCCTTCAGGGCTGTTGTGTCCGATGATGGGACTGCTGGGATTTCGCCAGGCTGGGGCGTTGAAGAGCAACTGGTTATCGTGGGCACGGAATAGCCGAGGATAGGTGATTTCGAACCAGTTGGGGAGGATGGTGTCGTGGGTTCCTTCCGGTGTATCGCCCATGCATTGCAGGGTGACGGTGTTGTTGCCGTTCTGCAGGGCTCGCAAGGGGATGCCGCCCTCCGGTTGATCGCGGGTATCCACCACGACGGGATTCTGGTTGAACCAATTCCAGGGATCGAATGGATTGCCGGTGGCTCCGATGTCCAGAGCCGGCGACGACATGGTATTCAACCAGAGCTGGGCATGGTGGTACCGGTAGCTGAATTCGCCGAACGTCAGTCCGGTCAGGGCGACTCGAATCTGGGCGGAATCGAACGCAACGGAATCGGGATCCGGCAGCGCGGTGATGTAACTGCGGGATTCCAAGCCATCAATACCGTCATCCATGAACCAATGATCCTGCATCAAGTCCAGGTCGGCGGCGGACAGGCGTTGAAAATTCCGATTGGACTCCTGGTGCAGGGTGCTCAGGAAATTCCGGGGATCGTGCCGGGGTGTGATTCCGCCGGTGGTATCCAATTCCACGATAATCGGGCAGGATTCCTCGATCAGCCGCAACCCTTGAGGATTGCCGGAATTGTCCCACGACAGCCAGTACACATTGATATCGCTGTATGGGTCCAGATACATGTCGGGGTACTGGTCGATGTAGGTCTCTCGATGGGGGATTCCGTAGAATTCGATGTAGTCCTGGGGATCGTACCGCCCATCCGTTTCGCCGGATACGAAGATCGCAACGTCTTGACCTTTGTTCCTCAGCCGCAGGAATCGCGGTTCGATGGATAACGGGGACGCTCCGGCTTGCACTAAATCCTGATAAGTGATCTTGTATATTCCTTCCTCCGAAACATAGAGCTTATACTGGTCAATGCCGTTGATGAAATCGGTGGTGGTGGGAAGCATCGGCTCGCGTTCTCGGGCGAAAATCGTCCCTCCCAATTCGCCTAACATCGCCTGCAATTGCTCCTGCTCGGTTCCGGAAAGAGGACGAGGGTCGATGGGATTGGGTCGGACGCCGTGGAAGCTCACTCGCAGTGTGACTCGTTTCAACAAGGTGCCTTCTCCGGTGACCGGATTGACGCGAAGAGGGTAGATCTTCAACGCTGCCAGCCGATGCCCGCGCCACATGCCGACTTCTTCGATTGTGGCGGCACGGGGGGGCCACAAGGCGTTGCGCGACATGATGTCCGGTCGATCCGGAATGCGGGTCGAACCCTGATAGTCCAACCGAACATTTTCCGGAAGCCGTGCCAGGGTGCCTGTCGAAACAGGTTCTTCGTCAGCCTGAAGAATGGTAACGTCCGCTTGACCCTTGGGAAGTTGGAGCAACCTGACGAGCACGGGTACATCCGGAGCGCCTTCCTCAGGAAAGGATTCCGTCCCGCGGATGACCGCCTTACGTACCTGCCGACCCTCTTGCTCTAACGTGCTCCACTGGCACTCGCCGAATTCCACCGTGACGGTGACGCCGTTTGAAGAGTGGTCGGTGGCTGCAATCCGAGTGTCCAATCGAGGTGTGATGATGGCGCGGGCTGCGGGCGTTGACGAGTCGACTGGAGTCCGATATGGGGCAAGGCGTGATGCAGACGGAGGGGGGACGCGCCCATCCGATGCAGGCTGTCGAGTCGCGGTGGAACGCTCCTGAGCCGACACGATGACCGCCAACAGTCCCAGACACAGCGCGACGGACAGGATCGTCCGCCTTGCAACCGTTGAAAGAGCTCTGGGGAGCTTCCGAAGGGGCGGTTGACGGTATGTCGATACAATCATGCTTGACGTGGTAGATTCCGATGCAGGTCAGATCAGTCCGCTTATGGCGGATAGACCTTGCGCAACGCGACAGACGCCCGCTGGCAAACGCCCTCGTCTGCCGAGCAGGTTCCTGGCATTCCGTCACACGGGGGCGTGTGACGGCGGATAATCTTGGTTGGCGAAGGTTGGGTCAGGGTTCGCGCCCGCCACCTAACAAGGGACTGGACATGCGTTTTAAGAATATATCAAAATTCGTACTCTTTGTCAAGCCTTTTCTGGAGTCCCGTTTGCCGCTTGCTCAAACTGCTTAACTATAATTCCCCTATTTGCAAGGAGTAACGTCGATAATCCGCCGGGTAAGGTAGGTTGGGTTAGGGCTCACCTCCGTAACCCAACAGATTGGTTCACACTTTCCGGTGCAGCCATTTGCCGAGTAGATACCATTTCCAGATGACCGCGGCGTTGATGGCGGTGGCAGCGACCATCGCCCACCAGACGCCGGTCTGACTCATGTGCAAGACTTTGGTGGCGAATATGATGGCGGGAATTTCGACGACCCACGCTCCGGCAACGCCCACCAGCATGGGCGGAAGAGTATCACCGGCGCCGGTGAAGATGTCCTCGATCATGACGGTAATTCCCCACATGGGGAACGCCAAAGCCTGGATACGAAGCAGCGTGACGCCAAGGGTAATCAACTCCGGATCGGAAAAGAAGAACTGCACGATCGTGCGTGCGAAAATGGCACTGCCGGCGCCCAGGAACGCCATGATTCCGAGGGCAAGGGTGATGGCTTGTTTCGAGGTTGTCAGGGCGCGAGCATGTTTGCCGGCACCTAAGTTGTGACCAATCAAGTTGGCGGTCCCTAACGACATGCCCACAATCATCATTACGCCCACATGAGCAATTCGGTTCCCCACACCATAAGCCGCCACTACATTCGTGCCAAAAATCGCAACCAATCCCATGATCACGGAGCGTGACAGGGAAAACGAGATGGAATTGACGCCCGACGGCAGACCGATTCGCACCATCTGCCACATCCGGCGAATCTGCAGCCGGGCTTTCCCCTTGAGATGTAACCGGATATTAGTGAAGCCTCCGTAGAAGATGACCACGCCGGCGATAAAGGTCGAAAAGTATCCGATGACGGAAGCGACGGCAGCCCCCCGAATTCCCATGCGGGGGAATCCCAGCCAGCCGAAAATCAAGAAGGGATCCAGCACTGCATTCACGCAGGCGCCCGACAACATGATAATCATGGCTTTGTTGGGATCGCCTACCCCACGCAACGCGGTGTACACCGTGTAGCTTGCCATGGAAACTGCCATACCCAGGGTCATGATTCGTCCGTATTGGGTTCCCAATCCAACGACGACTCCTTGAGCGCCCAGCATCCGCATGCCCCACTCCGCCAGCAGAAACCCAATGGTGCCGAAGAAAACTCCCAGCCCCAGTTTGAGAAGCAGGGTTTCCTTGATGGCTGCCTCGGTCTGGTCAAGGTCTTTCTCGCCGTAACGCCGCGAAATGACCGAGACCGATCCGCTCCCGACGATCTGGTTGGATGAAGAAAGCACCCAGTAAAACGTGCTGAAGATGGTCACCGCCGCGACCTGTGGTGCTCCCAATTTCGCCAGCCAGAACATGTCCGCCAGGTCGTAGATGGTGCCGGACAGGAATCCTATCATGGACGGAATGCCCATGCGGAGGATACTGCCGATGATACTGCCTTCGGTGTGGTCGCGAATTCTCATTGCAGTCTGTAGGTTGGGTTAGTCCTGCGTAACCCAAGAGGCGTCCGCTGGCAGACGCCCTCGTCTGCCAGCAAGATGCAGCCTTTCTGTCACAGGTGGACGTGTGACGGCGGATAATGTTGGTTAATGCAGGCTCGGTCGCCGCTCAAACCCAACGGTTCCCCTCTGCCGCAGGGTGTCCTCACCCTGCGGACAACCGATGATGTGCATGATGAGGACATCCTGCACCACGATACCAGCCGGATCGGAACTTTCTGTGTGAACGCAGAATATAATAAATTAGCACAAGCCTGTCAAGGATTTTAAGGAATAATCTCTGTCTTGTTGCCCTCCCCAAAGAGGCTTGAGTAAGCAATATGCCACCCAACCTCAGGAGTTTTGCCTCTTTTTCCCTTGATTTTACTATGGGATTTTAGTAACTTTTAAGATTCGGGAAAATGACGGGGAGGTTGCCTCCCTCTGTATCCCCACGACTTTTCCGGGGCGAACTGCCGCCGCCTGGCGAATTCGAGATAGGGCGCGGCGGATTGGCTCTGCGTAACCCAACAGCACACCGCGGCTGTGGAAGATTCTGTAATTCTGTAACATAGATTCGGACTCGTCCGACAAGTCGGATTGCGTTGAAGGAGAGCCCCTCTTCTTGTCTTTCGTCACCTGGGAAATCACCCTCCGACCATTGACGGTCAAGCTACCTGAGGGACATACCCAACGGCTCTGCCAGACGCAGCACCACATCGCGAGGAGTATCAGGCGGTACGCCTTCGTGGGGGACAGGTGCGGCGCTGCCATATTGCTGGCATTGAGTCTGTGGCTGATCCTGTTCTCCGTTACGGTGTTTGCGGCTCCCGACCCCGCTGATCAGTCCGGGAGTAGTACGCCCTCCAGCGTACTCGTCCGACACCAGGGTATTGGAGCAGGGTTGCGGCTTCTGGTTCCGGCATTTGCCGATCCTCGCCAGGATCCATACCAGGTCACCTGGTCGTTAGCGACGCTGGACACCTCAAGCGAATATGGAAGATACAGAGGGCTATTGAGTTATGATTGGGACTTGCTGCACCGACAGGAAGTTGAGGAGCACTTAGCCGCGGATTCGGGTCAAATAGGCTTGGGATTTGCACGATTCAATTGGTACTCCTTCAACCACTCGGCAGGAATCCCGTTCGTGCTCAGCATGGATGACTATTGGTCCATGATGATCCAGGACGACCTCGAGCATGATTTCCGGGAGATGATGGTCAACAATCTTGGAGTGGTGCAAGCCTCCGGTCAAACTCAAGGTTTGAATATCGTGCTGCCGACCCGCATTCGGAGCAAGACCTTTCGCAGGATATTCGGCGGCGACCGGGTGGGTTTGAATGTGACCGGCGATGTGTCGATCAACGGAGGATTTCGGCGGGAAAGCCGTGACCAACTCCAATCCAACCTGGCGGGAAGCAACGCCAACTACAATTTCCGTATCGATCAGTCGCAGCGATTTACCATTGTCGGTCAAGTGGGGGATAAGGTCTCGGTGCGGGTGGATCAGGATTCGGAACGGCTATTCGAATTCCAGAATGCCATCAAATTGGAGTATACCGGTTATGACGATGAGATCATCCAGAAGATCGAAGCCGGCAACATCTATCTGCAACTGCCCGGAACTCAGCTGGCGGCATTTAGCTCCCAGAATCGAGGATTGTTCGGAATCAAGACCCAGTTGCGGGTCGGAGCTCTGGAACTGACGTCGATCGCATCTCTGGAAAAAGGCGAGAAGAACAAGCTGACTGTGTCGTCGGGTTCGACTCAGACCACTCAAATCATCTATAACACGTATCCTCGGCTCAATACCTACTTCTTTGTGGACAATCTGTATCGGGAGAACTTCCGGTACTTCACAACCAGCTTGACCCACCAGCTTGCCCGGTACGACTCCTCGGAATATCTCTACGATTTCGACCTGTACCAGAGCGTATCCACGGCGGGCGGCAACATCGTGGGGACTGTTACGGGATGGGCGGTGTACGATCCTATCAATACCGATTTCGATTCGCTGACCAATGAGGATCAGAACCACCAGAACAAAAGTTTCCAACTCATGCAGCCCAATGTGGACTACGTCGTGGATCCGAATCTGGGTTACGTGCGGTTGACAACGCCCTTGAGTACCGGCACTGTGCTGGCATGCGCTTATCGGACATTGATCGACACGATAGGAGACATCAGTTCGATCGCGCCACAGCCCGGCGATACGTCGCTCATTCACTTGAAGCTGCTCCGACCCCAAACCCCGATCTATACTGACAGCACCTGGAACTTGATGTTCCGCAACGTGTACTACCTCAACGCGAACAACATTTCGCAGGACGGGTTCCAGATCAGGATCAAATATCAGCAGTCTGGAGCGGCTGATGAAGAAGACCAGGAGACGCCGCAAGGGCGATTGTCCTATTTGACCATCTTCGGGCTGGATCGTCAAGATCAGGTCGGCGCCTTCACACCGGACGGATTGATCGACAATAATCAATCCATTATCGATTGGACGCGAGGCGAGATTATTTTCCCCGATTTGCGACCATTCGCTCCCGAGGGTTACTATGTGGGAGGGCAGTTGACGGGGTACGATCTGTTACTCCTTGATCGGCAAACGCCCGCCATCTATGACACGTCGGGATATACTCCACCTTACAATTTCAAGATTGAAGTCAATTACACGAACGTCTCCTCGGTGTTCAATCTGGGCTTTAACGTGCTGGAGAATTCCGAGGAAGTGTATTTGAACGGCGGGCGCCTCAGTCGCGGGACAGACTATACCATTGATTACCTGTCGGGGCAGTTGGTCATATTGAACCAAGCCGCACTGGCGCCGGGAGCCGATCTGGAAATATTGTACGAGAGTGGTTCCATTTTCCAGCTCGACAAGAAGACTTTGCTGGGCACGCGTGCGGAATACAAGCTCTGGAACGACCAGTCTTTTGTAGGTGGCACTCTGCTGTACTTGAACGAAAAGCCCCTGGACCGACGCGTTCGGGTCGGATCCGAACCCATGAGGAACTTCCTGTGGGACGTCAATAGCTCGATGGTATTCAATCCAACGTTCCTGACTGAGGCGGTGGATGCGCTGCCTCTGGTGGAATCGGATGTCGCGTCCCAGATCTCGGTCGAGGGCGAGGTTGCCAAGGTGTATCCCAATCCGAATTCGTTGAATAGCCCGTCCACCGGAGACAACAATGGTGTCGCCTACGTCGATGATTTCGAAAGCGTCAAACGGGCGACGCCCCTGGGAATCATGCGCCGTGCCTGGTCGCTGGCGTCCTTTCCGACCGGCGCGGTCGATGCGGATTCCAGCCATGGACAGATCTGGTGGTATAATCCGTACGAGCAGGTCTTGATCCAGGAGATATGGCCCGACCGCGAGGTCAATGCCAACGTGGCTCAAAGGACTCACGTCTTGACGATGCGCCTGCATCCAAATTCCCAGTACGAACCAACATTGCAGCGCGAGTGGAACGGGATCATGCGGTATCTGCCGGCAGGTTACAACGACCAATCCGATGCCAAATACCTGGAAATCTGGATCAAGAACGAGAATCGGAACGACGGAAAGCTCTACATCGACCTTGGTCAAATCTCCGAAGATGTCATCCCCAACGACACCCTGGATACCGAAGATCAACCCCTTCAGAATGTGACGGTCATCAATCCGCGAAATTCGCTGGGCAATGGAGTGCTGGACGCCGGTGAGGATGTCGGACTGGATGGTCATGGCGGCGCCGACCCTGCCGATACCTGGTACATCGACGGTTTGAGCAATCCTGCCGTGCCCTCTCACGATGACTGGAGCTACACGGTGGCGAATCACGACGACTATTCGCACATCAACGGCACCGAAGGAAATGCGGACGACGAAAACGGACGATATCCGGATACCGAAGACCTGGATGACGACAATTTCCTCGACCTGTCCGACAACTTCTTCCGATTTGGATTCGAGTTCAATAGTGCCACCGATGATTTGAGATATATTGCCGGGGGTCAAGAAAACCCGAGCGGCTGGAGGCTGTACCGAATCCCGCTTTCGGACACCCTGCAAAGCGTCGGTGTCCCAAATTGGACTCAAATCCAGTACGCCAGAATCTGGATGACGGGCTTCACCTCCGAAGCCAAGGTCTCTATTGCCACCGTGGAATTAGCAGGGAACGACTGGCGGGAGACCGTGCAGGTCGATTCGGGCGGCAATCGTGATTACATCTCAGTGGCAGTCGTCAACACTCATGAGAACCTGGAATACGATTCGCCTCCGGGCGTATTGGGTGAGGTGGATCCCATCACCAACGTTCGATCCAAAGAACAATCGCTATCTCTGGTTGTCCATGGCTTGCCGCCTCAAGATCCGGCGTGGGTCACCCGGACTCTGTACACGGTGGAAAGCCTAATCGAATATAAGAAACTGAAGGTGTTCATCCACGGCGGCGGAACCCAGATGGCGACTTTCCCGGACGATCAGGTCGAATTCCTGTTCAAATTCGGCGCCGATACATCCACTAACTACTATGAGTACATCCAAACTCTGTACCCTGGCTGGGACGCTCGGAACGAAATCGTGATTGATTTTAACGCTCTGACTTCCTTGAAATTGGACCGCCCCTCGGACACCACTCGGTGGAGCGAAGTGTACAATGATGACGGAGATTCCATCCTGGTGCAGGGCAATCCCAGTCTGACCTACATCCAATACATGTCGTTCGGAGTTCGAAGGAAGCACCCGGAGCCGCCGACAGTTAAGATCGCCACCGAGATCTGGATCGATGAGTTGCGGGTGTCGGATGTGTACCGGGATCCAGGGATGGCAGGTCGGGCGTCCATGACCATCAATTTCGCTGACTTCGCCAACTTCACCGCGGACATCAATGCGCAGCAAGCCGAGTTCCATAATATCAACATTCGCGTACCCGGAGCCTACCCCTCCGATCAATTCAATCAGAGCTATTCGGGCTCGCTGCACCTGGATAAGCTGGTCAATCCTCGGTGGGGATTGAATGTCCCCTTGACCTTGAATTATTCCAAGAATGTCAGTACGCCGAAGTACTATCCGGGCAGCGATATCTTAGTGGACAGAGACAATCCTGAAGATAGCGTCATGACCATCGCTTCCGAACGAGGCGCGTCGCTGGATTTTTCCAAGACGACTCCGTCTGCTAATACCTTCGTTCGATATTCCATCGACAAGATTACCTTTGGCTACGGGATTACTCGGCGGAACAGTTCCAGCCCTACGTCGCTGTACAGCAATACTGACATCAATAGCGGAGACGTGGCGTATAACTGGAATGTGGAACAAGGAAGCGGGTTGGGAATTTTCTCGTTCCTGGAGAAGGTGCCCATTCTCAGCCGGATGTCGGAAAGCCGGCTGTACTACAGACCGACTCACATTAATCTGTCTTTGAATGGGAGCGAGAACGAGACGCACACTATGACCCGGACCGGCGTGTACAGCCGATCGTACAGCCTTTTGATCACCAGATCCGTGGGCACGGGAATCCGACCCTTCGAGAGCCTGAGCCTCGATGTGACTCGTGCCCACCGCTCCGATCTTAGCACCAGTGGAGTCTCCGGCTTACTGGAAGGCGATCTGGGGCGTGACAATAACATTAGTCAGACCATCAACTCGTCCTACAATCCCGAGTTCGTGTCATTCCTGACCACCGAGGCGTCCTATCGAACCACGTATGGATGGAATTGGGGAGTCAACTACGCGGAGAGCGGTCAAAGCGTTTCGAACCAGAATACGCTGACGGCGTCGGTGGAATTCAAGACTCAGGACGTGATCGGTCGCTGGGTGGGCGGTCCCAGACCGTCGCCATCCGGAGGCAGAGGTCAGCCGCCCTCACCGGCGCCTGGCGGAGAAGAGGAGGGTCCCGTTCCGCCCCAGTCTCCGCAGATGCAGCCTTTCGAAACGCCGAAGGAAACCGAGCCAATTCCTGAGACGCAGGCTCCGGAACCTGGCGGACCGGAACAACCGTTGCCGCCTTTGCGGCGCGAACCTGCCACTGTAAGCGGGACTCCCACAGCCCAGCCACCGGAGGAGCCCCAGAAACAAGAGCAGCCAGAGGGCGAACCTGCAGGCGAACCTGAGCAGCAAGGGGCGGCAGAGAAGCGCCCGCCACCGACACTGCTGGATGGTGTCAAATTCCTGGTGAGCCGTCTGGGGAACATCCGGTTCGACTACTCGCTGCAGAATAACCTGAGCCATCCCACTGTTTCGGGACAAGCGGACTGGGGGTATCAGCTTGGACTGAGCCGCAGCCCCGGTGTGCCCACCGTCCCCGGTTATACTGCCGTTCCGTCCGACGCGCGAACCGATGATTACAGTGTCTCCAGTGCGTTGAATCTCAGTCGAAACATCCGGCTGAATCTGGACTACGATTTCCGCAAGTCAGCCAATTTCGGGTCCACCAGCACCGGATCGACCGAGCAGACCCACTTCTTCGTTTTGAACCGCAGCCAGGTCAAAGCCATCGACTTCTTTGTCCTCAACTGGAGCTTGTCCTGGTCAGGATTGGAAACCACCCCGCTCTTCGAGAAATTGACGCAGAGTGTGACGTTTGACAACGTCTTCAGTGGCAAGCGCAGCGACTACTGGACAGGGAGCGAAAGCAATGTGACCCGGACCACGTACGAGCGGTCTTTCAATCCCCTGGCTGGCTTCACCATCAACTGGAAAGGCGGCGTCAACAGCACCATCCGATATACCCTGACGCAAACTCTGGAAGACCAACTCGTCAGCGGCGTCGGGAAAACGTACACCACTCAGACGGGTCTGACCGCTCAGGTCAGCTATTCCCGGCAGACTGGCTTCCGTATTCCTCTGCCGTTCTGGCCCTTCAAGAATCGAAGGTTTTCCAACCAGACCAATTTCTCTTTGCAGTTCAACATGACAAGCAACAGCCGGGAAGGCAGCGTCGGTCAGAATGGCGTCCTACAGGAGGACTCCCGTCAGGACTCCTGGTCTGTGTCGCCCCGGATTGACTACACTTTTTCGAATACCGTCACCGGCGGGATCCACCTGGAAACCGGTGTCAATAAGGACAAGATCCAGGGCAAGACTTCGTTCATGGAATTCGGAGTCTCGGTCAACATCGCGATCCGAGGATAGCAATGACAAGGAGAGTCGTTCCGATGCTGATTGCAGCGTTTTTGTGCTGTCAGGTGTCCCCACCTGACAGCGGAGTGCCCGGATATGGGTCGTTATTGTGCTGTCAGGCGTCCTCCCCTGACAGCAGACTCTATGCTCAGACGCCGACCCCTGGCAGGCTCGATCCATCCAGTGTGCCCGATTTTGACGGAGCCCGGGCATTTGAATATCTGGTTGCGCAATGCGAATTCGGACCGCGATTTCCCAATAGCGCCGCCCATCGAGAATGTGCGACATGGCTAATCAAGACCTTGAATGGCTTCGCCGGGAACGTGGAGCAGCAGGAATTTTCCGCTCGATCGGCGGTCACCGGAGATGCGTTACAGCTCAAGAATATCTCCGCACGCTATCGTACGGAGATGCGAGACCGCATTGTGATCGGAGCGCACTGGGATACTCGGCCGATCGCGGATTTCGATCCCATTCCCGACAATCGCGGCAAGCCCATATTGGGCGCCAACGACGGCGCTTCCGGCGTGGCAGTCATCCTGGAATTGGCGCGAATATTGTCGGAAAGTCCGCCTCCGGTAGGCGTGGAACTGGTCCTGTTCGACGGCGAGGATTCTGGCAAGCAGGGAGAGCTGGAAAGTTGGTCCATAGGATCGCGCTTCTACGCAACGCATTTGACCGGCGAACTGCCACGGTGGGGCGTAGTCCTGGACATGATTGGCGAGAAAGATGCCGTGTATCCCCAGGAAGTCAATTCGCTGGAATGGGCGCCGCAATTGGTCGATGCCCTGTGGGATCTCGCGCGATCGTTGAACCTGGCGTGCTTCGATCCGACCAAGGGTCCTCCGGTATGGGATGACCACGTCATGTTGAATCGTTACGGCATTCCGTCGGTCGATATTATCGACTTCGACTATCCATACTGGCACACCACGCAAGACACTCCCGACAAGTGCTCACCGGAGTCGCTGGACGCAGTAGGGACCTTGCTGGTGCACTGGATATACGGTAGTGCCAAGGTGTCGCCATGATCCGTGCCGCGATCGACATCGGCTCCAACACTACCTTGTTTCTTGTCGCGGAGAGCCAGGGCGCGGGACGATGGTCGCTGGTCGAAGAAGACCTGATCCCCAACGGCTTGGGCTGGCAATTGACGCCCGATGGAAGACTGACCGATGAGGTGCAACGTCGAAACCTGGACATTTTGAGATCACTGGTTGATCGCTGCCGGTCATACCGAGTTGACAGCATCCGATGCGCAGGCACCGCTGCCCTCCGGAAAGCCAGGAATTCCAAAGCCTTCCTGCGAATAGTCCTGGAGGAAACCGGACTCGAAATCCGTGTCATTTTCGGAGAGGAAGAAGCCCGGTTGACCTACCTCGGTGCCATCCTGGATTTCGGCGGCATCGAGCAACCTCTCCGAGTGGTCGATGTTGGCGGCGGGTCATCGGAATTGGTGCTGGGGCATGGCAACAAGGTGCTGGAGGCAGTGAGCCTTCCAATAGGGGCGGTGTCCTTGACCCAGGAGGCGATCCCGTCGCAGCCACTGTCAAAACAGCAGCACGCCGAGATTCAGCGAGTGATAATGTCGAGATTAGACTCGGTTTCTGAGGATATTGTGGCTGCCTCCGGTCCGGTGATCACGGTGGGAGGCACTGCCGCCACATTAGCGGCGATGACCTTGGGCATCGATATTACTGAGTTGTGGCGCCACCAGCCGGTTCGCACGGAAGACTCGATGATCGAGGCATATTGCATCAAGTTCGCTGGACTGTCGGTGGCGGATATTGCCCGACTTTCGCACATGCCTGCGGATCGAGCCGGAATCATCACCGCTGGCACGGTTATCCTGCTGACAATATTGAAGATACTGCATGCAGAGCATGTCATGTTGAGCAACAAAGGGCTGCGTTGGGGACTGCTCATCGACGAAGATACTCAACAGGCTTCCCGCGATCTCCTGGCGAAGTCCAGGTGGAGGAACTCATGATCCATTTCCCGAATTGGAGCTATGCATTACCTCTTCCGATCCTGATTGCGATTTGGATTGGATGTGAGGATGAGCCTACCGGTGGCGAGACCACCCCCACCCCGTGGATTACCGAATGGGAAGTGCCTGCCAGGATGGCATACAACTCGCCCCGCACCTATCGCATTACGGTGATGGTGGAGGATGCCCAGGGTCCCCAGAATGTGCCGTTCGCGCTGGGGACTATAGTTGGCGATAGCGCAACCGTTGACACGTTCTCGCTATGGGACGACGGGTCCTACTATTCGGTGGCAGCCAGTCCTCCCTGGGCGGACAGTATCAGCGGCGACTTGGTTCCGGGAGACGGAATCTTCAGCCGTAGGATCACCGGTCAGTTCGTGGATCACGATGCCACCGTTTCCTTTCGATTCGATGCGACTGATTCGGACGGTCATACTGCCTTGTCCGTTGAGGCTGCAGTAGAGCTGAGAGCCAATTCCGCGCCGGTATTGGAGGACCCGCAATTGCCGGATACGCTGGTGAGCAGATTTGACCCGGTGACGCTGTCTGTCCGTGCGAGTGATCCCGATGATCAGGATTCTCTGGTTCGAGTCTGGTTGGACGTGGAAGGTTCCGGAAAAGGAGAGATCGCTCTGACGGGTCCTGATCAGGATCAGCGGTGGTCCGTCACAATCGACCGCTACTTTGCCGCCGGAATCATGGGCGCCTATCCGTTCAATTTCTATGGCGAGGACACTTTTCAGGAAATCGGCGGTCCTGTCGGGCAGACGGTTCTGGTAGAGAACAATCCCCCTGTGATTTCGAATCTGGTGGCGCCGGATACCATGGTTCTGCCCACAGAGGCAGTCGGTTCCGACACAGCATTGCTCTTTTTGAACGTCGATGACGATCAGACCTCGGCGGATGTGTGGGCGGTGTACTTCACCTCGGTAAGAAACGACACAGTGCCCAATCCGACTGTGTTCTACCTGTTCGACGACGGCTCGGGCGCAGACGTTACTGCCGGCGATGGCATCTATTCCCAGGGAATCGTGCTGTTCTGGGACGACCCGCCCGGGAAGTACACCTTTACCTTCATCGCTCAAGACTTGTTGGCTCAGACTTCCGTTCCCATCATCCACGACATGTGGGTAGTTCCAGCGCCGGGCGTTGAAGCCAGTCCTGAGCTTCGGTTCCAACTTCCGATAGTCCTGCGAGATGACCGCAGTTGCAGTCCGTTCCACCTGGAAAGGAGGCAGCCATGAGGACCATCGCGGTTGGAATGGCTGTGCTGCTGTTCGCGGCACCTGCGGGCTTCGCTCAAGTGGCGCCAGGACTGCGCAGCTATCAATTGACTCAGGGCGTCAATCCGGTTCCGATGGATCGATTGGGCGGCAACGTCATCGTGGATATCCGCGCCGATTCGTCCGATTCGTCCGTGTGGCTTTCCACTGGCAGCGGGCTCAGCAATTTCGATCCATCTCCGGATTCCGTGTGGCGTTCCTGGAATGAGTCGAATGGCATTGGCAAGGGCGGTGTCTCGGCACTGGTCGTTGCCGATTCCATCACTTGGCTGGCGACAGCGTTTGATACCACGGTGGGCATTTCCGGTGCCGGCGGCGGCGTTTCCTATTCCAGGGATCATGGGCAAAGCTGGACGCACATTGCCCAGCCTGCAGATCCCAACGTTCCGGTCGATGCGACCGGATATTCCGATAGCCTGGGCTATTGGCCCACTACTACCAATGTCGATAATATCACGTATGATATGGTACTGAGCCCTAACTACGTCTGGATCACGTCCAAAGGCGGGGGGCTCAGGCGGCATCCATATGACACCGAATTCAGCCGGTACAATTGGGAAGTGGTGACACCTGATGGGCATGCCTTCCATCCGGCAGCCAATCTCGGTCATATCGCGTTTGCCGTAGTATATGACGAAGGATTGCTGTGGGCAGGTTCCGCTGCCGGTATTGCCTTGTCCCGCGACGAGGGCGAGACCTGGCAGGAATTCAACCACACGAACTCTGGCATTTCGGGGAATTTCGTCACCTCGATGGCATGGCAGAAAGCCCAGGGGCGGCGGATCCTCTGGGCGACTACCTGGCGGGCGGAAGGCGCGACCGAGACCTATGGAGTGTCCTATTCCGGTGACGAAGGAGTCAATTGGCATGTAACGCTGGACGGAATCCGGGGGCACAATATCGCTTTCGACGATTCGATTGTGTACGTCGCCGATGATCGAGGGTTATGGAAGTCTGACGACTGGGGTCAAACCTGGCTGGTGTTCCCCATGATCCGCGATCATCAAACCGGTCTGCTGATTTGGGAACGCACCGTGTATTCCGCCCTGGCGTTCCTGGGGACGCTCTGGGTTGGGACGGTGGATGGTCTGGCGTCCTCCAATGATGGCGGCATCCATTGGACGGTGTACCACGCGTTCGAGCCCACGAGGACCGGCGGCTCGCCTGCAACTTATGCCTATCCTAATCCCTATTCCCCGACGCGATATCCAGTGGTACGGTTCCAGTATGATCTGGATCAGGCTTCGGCAGTCACGTTGAAGATATACGATTTTTCCATGACTCTGGTGCGCACTGTAGTGGACGGTGTGCATCGACCGCCAGGTGACCACTACGAAGAATGGAACGGTCGAAACGACCGTAACGACCTGGTCGCGAATGGCACTTACTTCTATCTATTGAAAGCCGAGGGTCGGGAAAACTGGGGGAAGGTGGTAATTCTGGACTGACAAATTCCCGTGGTGTCAGGCGGGGACCCCTCACACCACCGTACGAATTTCCGTGGTGTCAGGTGTCCTCACCTGACACCGGCACAAGTAGGTTGGGTTAGGGCTCGTGCCCGTAACCCAACATTGCGATTCCAGCAGGAGGGCGAACCGATGAGACAAGACATTATGCGGTTTCTCCCGATCATGATTCTCATACCTCTGGCGCTATGGGCTGATCCTCTTCCGGAGGAAATCTACATCGCACAAGGGCAGGAAGATGTCCGAATACGAGGCGGGAACGAGCTGGGACGGCTGGGTCAGACGGTCTTTGTCCGAGGGGACATCAATGGCGACGGCTATATGGATATGCTGATTGGAGCGCCACAAGCTAATGGTGCCGTAGGTCCCGGCGCAGGTAAGACCTTTCTGTTCTTTGGGTCGCAGTCACTGCCTGATACCATCGACCTGTTCGTGACGCCGGCGGACGTCACAATCTCCGGAATGGTGGTCAACGAATGGTCCGGATATTCCCTCGCCAGCGGCGATTTCAATGATGACGGCTTCGATGATATTGCCATCGGGGCTTTGTATTCCAGTACTGATCTGCTTTTCCATGCCGGACGCGTGTACCTGATTTTCGGCGCATCGACTTTGCCATCGGTCATCGATCTCGGGGTAGATTCCGCCGATGTCATCATCTCCGGAGGCGGCGCGGATTACCGGTTCGGCTCAGCAGTAGCGGCTGGAGACATCAATGGAGACGGCAAAGATGACCTGGTGGCTGGTGCGACCCACGCCGATTTCCCCGGTGCCGCCAACGCTGGCGAAGTCTATGCTTTCTTAGGAGCCACCACCTGGATACCGCGGATCGATCTGGCGGAATCCGCCGCCGATCTGACGATTCAAGCCGAGCATGCCGATGATCATCTGGGAACCGCACTGGCAGTCGGTGATGTCAGCGGGGATTCGTACGATGAGATTCTGATGGGTGCACCGGATGCCGATCCTCAGGCACGCAGCGGCGCGGGCAGCGCGTATATCATATACGGAACCAATGTCTTCCCGGATTCCATTCCCTTGAGCGAGGGTCAGGCTGACGTGATCATCATGGGTGGATGGGCGGGGATCAGATTGGGATCGTCACTCGCTATCGGCGACTTCGATGCCCGCGGAATCGGCGAGATAATTCTCAGCGCGCCTTACATGGATACTGGAGGAGGCAGCGCCGCCGGCGAGGTGTACCTTATTGAGGGGTCCTATTCTCTGCAATCATCTTATGACCTGGCATCGGTCGTAGCTGATGTCAGGATCGAAGGTGGGCATGCCCAGGACAATGTTGGTGCTGCCCTGGCGATTGGGGATGTGGATGGGGACGGATACGACGACCTCCTGCTTTGCGCCTACAACGCGGACGTCGGCGCCCAAACTGAAGCCGGAATCTCCTATTTGATCTACGGGCAGTCCCTGGTGTTTCCACTGGTGCTGGACCTCGGAGCCGGCGATGCGGATGTGACTGTGTATGGCAGCCTCGACAACGACTTCTTAGGACGGGCTGCCGGGATTATGGACGTCAATGGCGATGGGTATGGAGATATGGTGATCGGCGCTTCCGGAGTCGATACGCCCGGAGGATCGTCGGCAGGCGAGACGTACATCATATACGGAGACGGCGTCAGTCCCAATTTCTGGAGCTACCGTCGTAGTCCTGCCGGACCTCAGCCCAGAGTGCGATTCTACTCTCAAAACGCCTGGGTCAAATTCAACAATGGCTCCTTGGGGCTGGTGCAAGCCTCGAAAACGCCTTCGCAACCTCCGAACGCCCCTGCTCATGCTGCTGACGTCTGGTGGAGGGTCAGCTCCAGCAAGCAGAATACATCCAACATCCAGTTGGTATTCCGCTACACTGACGAGCAAATCGCGGGACTTGACGAAAGCCTCCTGACGTTGTGGAGGAGACTGGAAACGGTCGAGCCCTTTGTGGAGCTTCCGGACGCCTTCGTCGATCCTGAGACGAACCGCTTCAGGGCGTCCGTCAATTTCCTGGGGCAGTTTGCCATCGGCGACATATTGCATCCGTTGGGAGTCCAGCAGAGCCCTCAGACTCCTGGTGTGCCGGACGGTTATTACTTGTACCCTCCTGTCCCCAATCCTTTCAATGCAACGGTCACTTTGACCTACGAACTTCCCGCACCCGGAAATGTGCGATTGACAGTGTACAACGTACTGGGAAAGGAAGTGGCAACGGTGGTGGAGGAGGCGCAAATGCCCGGTCGATATCGTTTCCTGTGGGATTCCGAGTCTGCAGCCTCGGGAATATACTTCGCGGCGCTGAGTGTCAACGGATACGAAGGAGTGCAGAAGTTATTGCTCCTTCGATGATAACAGAGTCGTAGTGTTAGGTGTCCTTGTCTGACGCCAAGTACAAAGATTGGAGCTTTCGTGAAGCAGATCACTTTGATCGTACTGGTGGTAGCGCTCTTGACGGTGCCCGCCATGTCTGGAACCAACGGCGGTTACGCCGGCGCTTTCTTGCGGATGGGCTTAGGGGCGCGTGCCGTAGCGATGGGCAATGCCCAGGTGGCAGCGGCAACCGGTCCGTGGGCGCTGTACTACAACCCGGGAGCTATGCCCTGGACTACGCAGCGCGAGGTCGCCGTCTCCACCCGGCGTTTGGCGCTTGATCGGGAATACTACTTCGTAGGGACTGCCATCCCGCTGCGCCCCAAGAACGCGCCGTTCGAAGCAGGAATCGCTTTGGGCTGGATCCATGCCAGGTCTGCCCGGATCGATGGTCGCGATTTCGACGGAATCCACTACGGCTGGCTGAGCCAGCACGACAATGCTTTCCAAATGGCTTTCGGAGTCGGCGACACCACCAAATTCGGTGTTGGATTGGCTGTCAAAGTCGTGTATTCCCTATTCCCAAATATGACCGCTGAGGGGAATCCGGTCGATGCCAACGGTGTCGGAATGGACGTCGGAGTCCGGGTCAAGCCCTTGTCGATCTTGACCATCGGAGCGCGCATCAAAGATTTCAACCTGTTGAGTCCCGACCGGAAAATGCGGATCACCTGGGATACTACCGATTATTGGAGCCAGGGCTCTTCAAAAGTCGATCGGTTTCCGGTGCAGTTTGTGGGAGGAGTTATGGTGCAACCGAGGGAAGGATTGTCGATAGCCTGCGATGCGGAGATATCCAACGCTTTCGACCGCCGAATGCACTTTGGCGCCGAGTATGCTGCGGTACTATCCGACCAATTGAGCGGAGCGCTCCGTGCTGGTCTGGATTATCACAATATCACGTTCGGCATTGGCATCACCCCCAAAGTTTGGCACCTTCGTACCACGCTTGACTATGCCTACGTCGTCGAATCAGTCGCGCCGCTGGACAGTCACGTGATTTCCTGGACTTTCCAGTTCTAACAGTTGCCTTCGTGACTCGCGGTTACGAGCTATGACGTCACACAATTAGAGAGCGCAATGAGATACTATTTGCCAATCATCTCCGTTGGTCTGTTGCTTGTCGCTGTGGTGATTTCGTCTGCTGAGGCAGATTCCCCGACCGGGCTGGCTTATCTCAAGGTCGGAGTGGGGGGCAGAGCCGCAGGGATGGGAGAAGCCACCGCGGCAGTCGTCGATGATCCTACCTCGGCTTATTGGAATCCGGCGGGATTGGTCGCTACGGGTCAGAGTGCCGCTGTCTTCAGCTACCATCACTGGATCCAGGACGTCGCCGGTCAATTTGCCGCAGGCAATTTCCGCTGGAAGCGATCCGCGGTGGCGGTGCACTATCTGGGTATGAATGTGGACGACATCGAACTGCGGACGGGTCCGTCAGCGAATCCCATCGGGACGTTTGGCGCCCATGACGTGGCGCTGGGGATTTCCTATGCGACGGATTTCGGCGCCGGAGTCAGGGTGGGGGGTACCCTCAAATATCTCTGGGAATCCATTTTTGAGGAGACCTCGCATGGGTGGGCGGTGGACCTGGGCGCGCAGAAACGGAACTTGTTTCCGGGCTTGTCCCTGGGCGCGGTACTCAAAGATGTTGGGCAGATGACAGCGTTGCGGGTAGAGGCGCCGACACTTCCGTCTCGAATTCGAGTCGGTGCGGCGTACGATTGGATGCAGAATTGGGTCCCGGAACTGATGCTGGCAGCCGACGTCGAAAAGCCATTCGAGGGAGACGGCACCGGACATATCGGGATCGAAGTCCGCCCGGTGAAACCTTTGGCGCTACGAGCCGGATACATCACCGGAATCGATTCCCGTGGCGTAACCGCCGGCTTCGGATTGGACTGGGCAAGATTCCATGTCAATTACGGTTATTCCCCATTCCAGGAAGACCTGGGCGACGGGCATCGATTCTCCGTTGGCTTGGATTTCTGATCTCGATTCAATCCGCACCGGCATTGGTTAATCGAGGACCGATAAGGGTCTGACCCGCGAAAAGCGACATGGCGAAACACACCATAGCATGGCTTTGCGGCGATCCGATGTCAAGGCATCTGCTGGATCTGGCTTACGGCGTACTGGAAACACTAAGGCTTGACATCGATATCGTCACAGGCGACATCGGGTGGATCCCCTGGAGCCGCGACGGAAATCCGGTGCCGGAACGGACACTGGAGTTGATCAAGCGGTCCGAATGCGCCATGGTCGCGGTGACCGCCTTGCCTCCGGCTTCTCCGGTCTCCGACCAAGCTCAACCTTTAGTTCCCGATGCCTCTGACTTTCCGGAATATCAAGACCCCTGGATGATATTAGCCCGCCAATTACATCTCCACACTGAGATGCGACCGTGCAAAGCCTTCCCTGGCAACACGTTGAACCGGGTGGAAGGGCTGGACATCGTCGTATTCCACAGTCTCCTGGAAGGGGCGGGAATGGGAGCAGATTTCTATCCTATGACCTACGAGGCAATGGAACTCATGTCGTCGCACCCACGCTTGCACTTCCTGTCAATATTTCCCCCTGAGGAAATCGCGATGAGTTGTCGAATCGTGACACGCCAAGGATTTGAGCACGTGGTGCGCCGGGCATTCGAATTCGCAGTGCGAAACAAGAGGAAGGGGATCACCGTCACGGACGTGCCTGATGTATTCCCGGAGACAGCAGGAATGGTGATGCGAACCTCGCGAGACGTGGCGCTGGAATTTCCGTCGCTGCCATATCGGGAAGAATCATTATGGTCGGTCCTCGACAATCTCCACTCGGGAGCGTACGACGTCATCGTGGCGGAAAATCTGTGCGGCGAGATCCTGTGCCGGAATGCCTATTTTCTCGCTGGCGGCGCTGGTTTCGCGAGCCGGATCGCGTTGAACGACTACGTGGCGATCGTCGGTCCGATGCCGAATGCCGGCACTGTGCCATCGTCCGGGTCGGACGTCAATCCGTTTGGCGTCCTGATAGCTGCCCGGATGCTGCTGGAGTTTCTGGGGGAGGTCCGAACCGCTTCGGTGCTGGGGAAGGCAATTGAGCAAGTTGTCCTCGAAGGCAAGATGATTCCCAAGGAGATAGGAGGCACGTCCTCGAATAGCGAAGTCTGCCGGGCGGTGGCAGACAAGGCGGTTGCCTACCTTGATCTGATATAAGAATCCCGGGCTGACTTGACCCGGGATTTCTGCTATGGTGGGGTTGCGAGCGACTCTGGTTATCGCTCGCGGAGTAACGTGCTCAATTCCATGGATCAGGGCTGGAAGATCAACAGACCTCGGTCCTCATCGGTTGCGAGCAATCGTCCTCCGGAAAATGCGAGTCCGGACGGCTCGGGTAGAGCGATGAGCTCTATGTCCGCGGGCGCGGTCGGCACCGAAATGTCGAATGCGTAGATTCCATCGAAGTCATCCAGCACGGCTGCAATATCCCCGTCCACAATTACTTTCGTACAACGGCTCGCTCCGCGAGGAATGACTTGCGCTACCACCGTGAGTGCCGCGGGATCGTGAGCGTCGATTACCACCAACCCCCCAAAGAAATCCGCAACATATAGATAACCGTCCTGATATACCAAATCAGTCGCTGATCCGGGTGTGTCTGCCCAGCCAATGGAATCAGAGAGATTGCTGGTCACCTGGAGATCGATCCGGATGCAAATCACACCACGTTCGTCCAGGCAGGCGAAGATCAGCGAATCGCCCACCAGAGCCATGCCCCGGTATTCGCCAAAAGGCGGGAGGAAGGGGATAATCGCATCCTCGATCAGCCAGGTACCCTGGACGTCCTGGTATTTGTTCCCCACTAATCCATCGGATATGTCCGTCGCCAGCGCCCAGAAACTGCCCGTGGTCTCCAGGATGGCAAGCCCTCGGACTCCGGACGAGAATCCCTCGCTGATCTGCTGCTTCTGGTCGATGGAATATACCTTCATCCCATCATTGCCGCCGGACTCGTAGGTGATCATCAATCGGTTGACGGGTGCGACTTTGACGATCTGGACCAGGCGAGGCGACAACCAGCTCTCGATGTACGCTGGATCCGCCGCGTTCCGAATGTCAATGACCGCTATACCGCCCATGTTGTCAGCCACGTAGGCGGTATCGTTCAACACTGCCACATCCTGCGCCCAGCCGGGCGTTTGAATCTCCGAAACGAGATGGTAATACGCCGAGGGCACCAGCGGCGAATTGCGCTCTCCGCAACCGATCAAAGTAATGGCAATGAGCAGCAACACGGCAATCATGATGATTCTCACGACGATCCTCCTTTGGGAAGGGACTTTGCAGCTTAATCCTGGTGAGAAAATGGCATGGTATGGGCCATGCCATCCTGATAGTTCCTTATTCCGTATGCAGTGGGTCCGTAACAGTGCTATGGTGGCTTTGTTGGCGGATATGCGTGATTCGCGGTCGGAAAGTGGATCGCTTGCCCAGCCATCGGTCCAACAACCGCAGGGTGGTCAATCCTAAGACGATGCCGATGCCGGCACCGATGATCCCGCCACCGGTGCCATAACCCGACAATCCCAATGTCAGTCCGACGAACATGCCCAAGATAGGGGTAAGGAACACGATGGCGGTTCCGGCGATCTTCCTGCCCTCGCCCAAGCTGACCGTCACCAGATCACTTTCCTTGGCGCCCAGTGCGTTTTCCGCCTGGATATGCACCGATCCGTCTCCGCCCATCATGCAGAATTCTCGCGAGGAGCATGAATGGCAGCCATCAGTCCCCTGCACCTTGACTGTCGCTTGACCCTCCGTGAGCGCAACAACTATGCCGTACTCTTCCATATAGGTACAACAACGTTCCCCGTGATTCCCATGTCCTGACAATCATGCAATTATTGCACGAGTTACCTTAGCCTTGCCGATGATCTACTCTTCCCCTGCCCGCCTCCAGTTCAACCGCCATTCCCACCCCTCAGGGATCACGTAATCGCCCATTTTTTCAAAACGTTGATCCGCCGTCAGATGGGCCATCAGGGCATCTCTGAGCACTTGGAAATCCGGGTCGTTAGTATCCGCGGGCAGCTCGGATCCATCGGATGCTACACGATAGCCTTCCTCCATGATCCCCAATCGCGTGGGTATGCGGATCAGCTTCAAATCGTCGAGGACCACGGCGCGATGCTTAGCCACTTCGGTCAAATCCCGGACGTTGTCCTTCAGCACAATCTGGTTGTGGTGGAACCGATCCAGACGGCACAACTTGGAAATGTCCGGATATTGGATTCTTTGATGCTGGTAGAATCCTTCCGTCCAATCTGCGAACCACAAGCCGGTTTCCGCAAAAACCGGACGATCACGAAATGCTTTCAGAACACGGTCCCCATGGTCTAATGTGGTGTCAGGTGTCCCCACCTTTCTTTGTCGCATAAGAGGCAGCAGGCTCCATCCTTCCATCGCCGTATCAGCCGGCACTCCGGCAATATCCAGCACGGTCGGCGCCAGATCGACACCACTCACTGGAAGATCGACCCATCGAGGGTGCTGAGCATTGTCAGGGATTTTCCAGCGACCGTTTGTCTGCGACCTTGGCGGAACGATGATCAAAGGCACGTCAAGTACATTTCCGCCTCGCAGATGCTCGCCGTGACCCATCCCCGTCTCGTCTTCGTAGAGATTTTCGCCATGGTCGGCGGTGACAATAATCCAGGTGCTGGCGGAAAGCCCTGTGTCTTCCAAGGTCCTGAGGGTCTTGCCGATTTCGACGTCAATGGCTTTGACTGCCCCATCGTACAGCGCGAGAATCTGATCGATATCCTCCTTCGTCAGTTCCTCGTGAGGCTTCAACAGGTTGGGCTTGTGGTACTTGTAATCGCCCTGGTAATCGGGATCCGTGAACAGATGGTAATACGGCTCCGGGGCGGAATACGGGAAATGGGTCGCGGAAAAGAATACAGTCAAGAAAAATGGCTGATTGCGGCGGGCGAGCTGCTTCAAGTATGTCCTCGCCTCATGACCCGGGTATTCGGGGTACGCTGCCTGCGCGAATTCCGTCAGCACCGGGAATAAGCGCCGCCCCCATCCGGAATTGACATAAGGCAATAGCGCCCAATGGATCTCCAGACTTCGTAATTTGATCAACGTAACGAAGTTGAATTCCGGGGCGCGAACCGTTTTGAATCCCAGCTCGACCCCGGAAAAAACGTCGCCGGCGAAATCGGAAATCACGCCACTGTGCCAGCCGCTTCTGCCCAGAATTTCCGGTACTGCCGGCGGCAGATGCTGCCGGTCGGCATCAGTGGGGAACATATTCAACACGCCGTGCGTGCAGGGATAGGTGCCCGTCAAATACGACACCCAGGCGGGAAATGTCCTGGGCAGCGGAGTAATCGCACTGCGGAACACTGTCCCCCGACTCATCAGGGAGTCAATGACCGGGCTGGTGGGGCGGTGATAGCCATATCCCCCGATGTGATCCAGGCGAAACGAGTCCGCCGCCAGGATGATGATCCCTGGGGCTTTTTCCGCCGCCAACGCTGTGCGATGACTTTCCGGAGCGACCCTGCCGCCCGAGCGTGCTGATCCGATAAGGGCTGTTCCCGCCATCATAGTCATCAGCAGCGCTACCGTTATTCCCGACCACGACCACCCTCTCCACCGCAGATGCTCGGAAGCTATCCGCCGGATCGTCAGGACGAGCGCGACGGCTGCAATCAGGGCGATCCCCAACAATGCGAAGGGAACGATCCACCGAGGCAGATGGTCGGTGATGATGACCATCACCTGGCGTGTCCAACCGCCCGGCAGGTAGAAGATGTCGGCGTAGAGCTGAGGAGTTCTTCGTATCGCCCAAATCAGAAATAATAACTCGATGACGATACCGAATCCGGCGCCTGCAGCTACCGCCCACTTTCTTGACCGGACGATTGACAGCCGAGCAGATAGTCCAGTGACGATGATCGCGCCTGCCAGACCTGCCAAGGCGCCGATGACCATATAAGCCGCCAGGATGCGGAGTTGGACCCAGATCACAGACGGCAGGAACTGCTGGAAAACTACCTTGGTGACAGTGCCCGCCTGCACGCCCATCACGGAAAAGCCTGAGGACAAAACCAGGCAGAGCAGCCAGAAGGCGACGAAGGTCAGCGCTCCAGCCAGCGTCGCTGTTGAAAAGAACGCGGCGTAGGTCGGATTCCCGCCATGAGGTTTCGTCATCGGGGCACCCTCGGAATCCGGTCCAGCAGCACTGGATGGAGCGGGACAGGATATGAGACCTGTGTCAAATTGGCTGGCTTGGTCAAGGAGCCATCGTCATCCGTATTGATTTGGAAATTCTCCAATATCAGGCGAGCTTGTCAGTGCGTGTCCTTCGATTGGCGGAAAATGACCGGATATTGCGCTGTCAGCCGAAGATGATTAGTTTGAGAGCGACCAGCACGAGAACGACTGCGAATAGTATGCGAAAAGTCGTGCCGCCCCACCTGCGGTTTAAGTAGGCGCCCAATTGGGCACCCGGAATGGATCCGATGGCAAGGAAGACAGCCGTCTCGGGATCCACGTACCCCCAGAATTCCTCCGGCAGACCGGCGGTTCCCCATCCCTGGTACACAAATCCTAATGCGCCCAGTAACGACACGGCAATTGCCACCGCAGACGAAGTGCCCGCCACTTGCTGGGTCGGGTAGTGCAAGATGCTGATCATGATGGGCACCATCACGATGCCGCCGCCGATGCCCATCAAAGCGCCTACGACTCCGGCAGCCGCTCCGGTCATGATTAATAGCACACGGGAATCGCGGGGCTCAGGATCACCGGAGGTTCGATTTCCTCGATACAACCGGAAGGCGCCGGCTAAGAGCAGCACGGCGAACATCCGCTTTAGTACTGTTCCGGGCAAATTCGCCGCCGCCCAGGACCCGAAGTATGAGGCAGCGATCACGCCCAGGGTCAAAAATGGGATAGAGGCAGGGCGCCACCGCCCTCGGATGCCGTGTCCGACCGTGCTGGACGCTGTGGTGAAGACAGCGACCATCAGACCGGTGCCCAGCGCCACGTGCACCGGATCCGCCGCTCCCGTGCGCCCCTCGAAATACATGAAGAGGATTGGATTAAGGATTATCCCTCCTCCAATCCCCAGATAGCCGGCGAATACTCCGGCGACCAATCCTTCAAGAAGAAGTATTATCGTGGAGATCGGCTCCTGATTCCCGGCTATTCAGTGGCACTCTTCGCGGGCTGTTCCGTTGCTGCCAGATGCTCACCGGAGAGAATGTCGGCGTACTGCTTGGGATCTTGCACGATCGACAAAGCGCTCGAGAGTTGCGGGTCCCAATCGAACGTTGCCTCAATGCGTCCCTTGGTGCCAAGGATGTTCCCCATGATTTCCCGGTCAAGTTGACGTCGAATGAATTCCCGGTCATGGTCGAAACTGTCATCCTGCCAATGGTCGATGGTGCTCTGGACGGTCTGCAATGCGTTTTGCAGTTGAGGATCTTGTTCGTGATCCTTCACCGCTGACTTCAAATCGTCCAGCTCGCGTTGACCCTCCGGAACGACATCCAGGTTGGCAGTGGTCATCCAGGTCTTGAATTGCTGCAGGATGTCGTCCGTCACTACAAAATGCCCGGGATCATTGCTCAGTTCGGGATGCCTCCCGCAGTACTCATTGGCGAAACTGAAGAAGGCGCCGGCTCTGAGCAATTCGTCGCCCCAATAGGAGGACGATTCCGGCTGCACTGTCACATCAGGGGCGATGCCCCCGCCGCCGGCAACCGGACGACCGTGGTCGGTGCGATAGACTCCGTTGGCAGGCGGAACTTCATGGGGAGTCGGGGCTCCGATGATGATGCCGTTGTCTTTTTCGAAATAATCGGTCTTTTGAATCAATCGTCCGGACGGAGTGAAGTACTTCGCGGTGGTGATTTTCAAACTCTGATTCTGGCTGATGGGAAACACCCGTTGCACCAGTCCTTTTCCGAAGGTGGTGGTGCCGACGATCACCGCTCGATCATGATCCTGCAATGCGCCCGCCACAATCTCCGATGCCGACGCGCTGCCGCCGTCCACCAGCAGAACCAGGGGGATGTCGCCGATGACGCTTGCCGATTCCGCAACCTTGTCCTCGTTCGCTTCCGGATTGCGTCCCCGGGTCGATACGATGGTCTGCTCCGAATTCAGAAAATTCTCCGCCACGCTCACCGCCTCAGGAAGCAGTCCGCCGGGATTGCCGCGCAGGTCCAGAATCAGACCGGTCATGCCCCGGTGCATCATATCTTCCAAAGCGTCATGCAATTCACCGCCTGCATCTCGGGTGAATTGCGTCAATTTGACATAACCGATCGTACCTTGCACAAAATCCGCGTAGGAAACATCGTTGACTTTAATGTCCTCACGGATCAGTGTGTAGTCGATCGCCTTGTCCACTCCGGGTCTTTGGATGCGCACTTTGACTTCGGTTCCGGGAGTACCACGCATCAACTCAGCAGCTTCTTCCGTGGTAAATCCGTCCGTGGGGTGGTCATCGATTGCGATAATGCGGTCGCCGGGACGAATTCCCAAGCGTTGAGCCGGAGTATCATCGACAGCGCTAATAACCGTCAAGGTATCCTTCATCACCCCGATCCGGATTCCCACGCCGCCGTACTCTCCCTTGGTGATGATATTCAAATTATCTCGATCCTCCTCTTTGAGGAGCACCGTATACGGATCGAGGCTGTGCAACATGCCGTCGATCCCTGCCTCAACGAAAGCATCAGGGTCGATGGTGTCAACATATTGCGAGATCAACTGTTGGTACACCCGACCGAACAGGACAATGCTTTCCCTGATATCGGCGTAGGCATCTTCTGCCGGCGCGCGGGGTACGAAAAACTGGCTGAGCGCGAAAACCACCACCGCCACCGCCAGCATTACCCAGAAACGTTTGCGAATCATGAGGTCACTCCTGTGACGGGTCAAAGCCAGAGTGCCAAGCACCGTCGTCAATCTCTTCCGAAACTGTTCCGTAGCCATCTCATCCGTATCCTTTCTCCACCACATCACAATTATCAGGCAAAGTATCTTACATCTATTTCGTCGTCTTAATCTAATCCCGCTTATCAAGAATCAAAAACATGTTATCACGTCCTTGCCCCGCATTATCCGGCAATCGCCACAGGCTGCCGAGGTTGCTTTCGTGAGATTAAAAGCCGTTGGCTATGCGCTGTCAACTTTCTGTTGACGCGCTTCGATCGCGGCTCTGACTTCGCTCCAGATCTTCTGGTGCAGCGGCTCGGTATCATCTTTGGCATCAAGTCTGATCACGTGTCGTGTGCGGTCATCCGCGATCTGATAGTACCCTTGCTGCACTCGTGCGAAAAAGTCCCGGGATGACGATTCCAACCGATCTTCCCCCGTCCCCCTTTCCTTTTGACGAGCGGCAGCCATATCCGGTTCCAGATCCAGGAAAAACGTGATGTCGGGGACCAAGCCAAACGCGGCGAAACGATTTAATTTCGCGATGACTTCCAAATTCAGCCCTCGTCCATAGCCTTGGTAAGCCGTGGACGAGTCGTAGAACCGGTCGCATATGACCACCGTGCCCCGTTCCAACGCCGGGAGTATCTTCTCCTGGACTAATTGGGCGCGACTGGCGGAATACAGCAGCAGTTCCGTTTCCGAGCACATCTCTTTGCAGGCAGGATCCAGGAGAATGCGCCTGATCTTCTCGGAGATTAGCGTTCCTCCCGGTTCCCGGACCAGGAGCACCTGCTGACCGAAATCCTCCAACGCCTGGATCAACAGCTCGATCTGAGTGGTCTTGCCCGCGAAATCGATCCCTTCGAAGGTAATCAAGAGTCCCGTGTCGTGCCGAGTCTTGGGCGGCGTTGGGCGATGTCGGTCAACCATCTGATACTCTCACTTTTCCGAGCCTGATTGGTCTTGACCCTTGTCCGTGGGAACAGGTTCTGCTGATGTCTTGGTGCCGGCAGCCGCAACGTCCGCTTGTTTTCCGGTGACCATTTGGGCTGATTTCGACATTATGGCAAAAGCCAGAATGCCCGCGGCGACCATCATGAGCGCGACGACTCTGCTGCCGGTCCATTGAGTGCCCAGCAGTTTGAAGTACTTGTCAGGAGGATAATACCTATATCCCTCGACGATCACCCGGTCGATGCCGGATAGGATGAGGAACAACGAAGCCGTCCAACCCACGAATGTCCCCCTGCGGCGTGCGAAAGCGACCAACAGGATTGCGGTCAGAAATGCCGCACCCGCGGAATATAGTTGTGTCGGATGGATGCGGATGCCGGGGTAGATGGCTCCGGCGTAACACCCACTCGGGAAAATCACCCCGAAGATACCGTTGATCGGATGACCGAAGCAGCAGCCGTTCAAATAGCATCCGATGCGACCGATGCCGATTCCCAGCGCCAAAGGTGGGGCAGAGACGTCCGCCATCGCCCAGAACGACACGCCTTTTCGCTTGACGTACCACCCGCCGCACAACACCGCAAGAAAGATTCCGCCCAAAAGCACCATGCCTTGAATGCCGATGGTTCCATCGCTCTGGATGGGGCTTATGATGTCCAATGGATGGCGGGCGTATTCGCTCCAGTGCGCTGCGACGTAAGTCAGCCGAGCTCCGATCAAGGACGAGATCATCACAACCACTGCCAGATCGAAGATGAAGGCTTTCTGGACGCCTGCCAAATGTGCCCGACGGACCGCCCACCAGATTCCAAGCACAAACGCCAATCCCATGGCGACACCGTAACTGTGCAGCTGAAATGCTCCGATTCGGAATATTATGGGATGCATTCGGTGTCTCCATGTGACTTTCGGTTCCGCTTTCGGTACTCGTTCTTGCCTTCCACCACAACCACATATTCGCCGCGAGGCGGGTTCTTTGTTAGCTTACTAATTAATTGAGTGATTGTTCCGCGTTGGATTTCCTCGAATTTCTTGGTCAATTCGCGCGCTAATACCGCTCGTCGGTCACCCAGGACCGGCAGCAAGTCCTCCAGAATCTTCTCTACACGGTGGGGCGCCTCGTACAAAACTATAGTCCTGGGCTCCTCTGCCAGCGACTGCAATCGGGCGTTACGCCCCTTCTTCGCCGGCAGAAATCCCTCAAAGGCAAATCGGTCGGTCGCCAATCCTGATACCACCAATCCGATAATCAACGCCGATGGTCCGGGAATGACGACCGGTTCGATTCCACGTTCCAGAGACTTGCGAACCAGGTACACCCCGGGGTCCTGTATCCCTGGAGTGCCGGCGTCAGTGACCATAGCAACTTGCTGACCTGACTCCACACCATCCAGCAATTCCGGAGCGCGCCTCTCCTTGTTGTGATCGTGGTACGAAAGCCGCCGCGCCTTGATCCCCCAATGCTGCAAAAGGATTCCGGTGTGCCTGGTGTCTTCGCAGGCAATCACATCCACGGCTCGAAGTATTTCCAACGCCCGATGGCTGATATCGTCCAGATTGCCTATCGGCGTCGCCACCAGGAATAGTTGTCCTTTTTCCATATCGCGTCATTGCTCAAATCTTCCTTCCCCCCTACGCCGGTAGGAGGGAAAAGAAGGGGGGTCAATGGCGTCTCTCAACACCCGAATTAATTCGGGTGCTGCTCTGAATTGAAAGGTGGGTGTCACGCGGGGACGCATGACACCACGGTTCATTTCTAAGGTGAGTGGCACACGAGGGCGTATGCCACCGCAGCTAATCACGGCGTGCTGCAGGGTGTCCTCACCTGGCAGTTGGCGCCCTGGTCGTGATCTATCCCAGATATTCCTTCAGGCTTTGCCGGATAATCTCGATGCCCTGATCGATTTCTTCTGCCGCCACATTCAGAGGCGGGCGGAACCGCATGGTACTCCGACCGCACGGAGGGATCAAGGCGCCGTTGTTGAAGATGATGGCACGTACTTTATCACGCGTTTCCGGATTCGGAAAATCGACTGCGCACATCAAGCCAAGTCCCCGAGCGTTCGACAGCAGCTCCGGAAATTCCTTCTGCAGCGTCGTTAGTCCAGTCAGGAGCTTCTTGCCCATTCTGGCGGCGTTGGCGATCAGATCCTCTTCGTGGATAATCTCAAGGTACACGCCGGCTCGCACCATGTCGATCAGATTGCCGCCCCAGGTCGAATTCAGCCGCGACGGCACGCGGAATACGTTTTCCGGCTCGCTGTCGATGCGAGTGTTCGACAGGAATCCACACACCTGGGTCTTCTTCCCGAACGCCAGCATGTCGGGTTTGAAACCGTAATGTTCGTACGCCCACATCCTGCCGGTCAATCCCACGCCGGTTTGTACTTCGTCCACCACGAATATGATGTCATTCTCGTCGCAAATCCGCCGAAGCTGTTGGAAGAATTCCGCCCGGAAATGGTTATCGCCGCCTTCGCCCTGGATGGGCTCGATGATCAATGCCGCAATATCATCCGGATTCTCAAGAATATGGCATTGGATCTGCGCGACCGCCAATTTCTCCTGCTCCACCACTCGATCCAGATTCTTGCCCCTCAGCGGGAATGTGACCTTGGGACTGACCACTCGGGGCCAATCGAATTTCGCGTAGTACTTGTGCTTGTTCTTCAGGAACGTGTTGGTCATGGACATGGTGTATCCGGTTCGCCCATGGAAGCATTCCTCGAAATGGATAACCTGGTGTCCCACTTCGTAACGATATCCTTTGCGGAAATTCTGCCGGACTTTCCAATCGAACGCGGCTTTCAACGCATTCTCGATTCCCAGGGCGCCGCCGGAAATCAAAAACATATGCTTCATATCCCGCGGCACCGCCATTTTGGAGAATTTGTCCACAAAAGACGCCATCTCTCGAGTGTAGAAATCGGAATTCGTTACATTGGCGACTGCCAGTTCTCCCAACCGCCGGATCAACTCGTCGTTATGGAACTTGGGATGGTTGTACCCCACCGGCGACGTGGCGAACATGCTGAAGAAATCCAGATATTCGCGCTTCGTAACCGAATCGTACACGTAAGTGCCGTGGCTCTTGTCGATGTCAAATACCAACGGCAAGCCGTCGGTTTGCATCAATTTCCCTAACGTGGCATGGACTTTAGAAGCAGGTATATGGTTCCACATCGTTATGCTCCAGGGTTCTTGCGGGACTGCGTCGCACGACTCACCGAGCGAGCTGGCTAAAGAGCCGGACGACGCACATATTACTAACGCTTCAGGCTGACTTTGAGCGTGACTTCCTTGCTGTCGTCCGGGATTCTAATCGCGCTGAGCATGCCTTGAATCGTGCTCTGGAAAATGGATCGGACAAATTCGTTCATCTCAATCTCTTTGCCGTCGGCGGCAAGCTTGACTTCGACTTTGCAGCCGAAGATTTTCTCTGACATCGCCATTTCTCCTACTTAATAATCAAAATATAACCAATAGGCTGATTTCGTACTACAAATCCACCCCTCGGGAACTGCTTAAAAATACTTAGCCTATTGCCACTTCCCCCTTGCGCTAAATTACGCATTTTTTGCGAGAATGTCAAGCGGTTTCACAGGTCCCTGCGCGGCCGATTTTTGTATGCGTCTAATCGGATTGGCACTGTGCTTTCTTATGCATAGCAAAAATTCTGCGATAGGGCTGTGACGCAGAATTTGAGTACGAAAAATCTTGATTTTCAATAAAAAATCATTATATTCTACCGAGATTGATCTTTGCCTCTGAATGCCTTCTCTGCCGTTTTCGCCTGCCGGAAGACGGGTCATTTCTGCATATCAGATAACCAATGCCCCACTGCGATCCGGTGCAGGATCGTGCGAGGCACTACATGCCAAAAACAATGATTAGCGAGGAAACGAGAATGTTGGATTTTTTGAGAACCCTTGGAATCAAAGAAATTAACTCCGGGGGATGTTGGGGTCCGGACGGGTGGACTCCCGTTGAGGGTCGGGAATTGGTGGCGTCCATCAATCCCACTACCGGCGAACCCATTGCCAAAGTCGCTCAGGTGAACGAACAGGATTACGACCACATCATGGATCATGCGGTTGCCGCCTTCAAGGAATGGCGGATGGTTCCGGCGCCCAAACGAGGTCTGGTAGCGCGTGATCTTGGCGACGAACTTCGGAAATACAAGGACCCGCTTGGAAAACTGGTCACTCTTGAAATGGGGAAAATCGTCCAGGAAGGCTGGGGCGAAGTTCAAGAGATGATTGACATCTGCGATTTTTCGGTCGGGTTGTCGCGCCAGCTCTACGGAGTAACTACTCATTCCGAACGCCCGATGCACCGAATGTACGAGCAATGGCATCCGTTAGGAGTGGTCGGCATCATTTCAGCCTTCAATTTTCCGGTGGCGGTGTGGTCGTGGAACGCTGCCATCGCAGCGGTGTGCGGGGATGCAACCATTTGGAAGCCGTCTTCGGAAACGCCGTTGACCGCGATCGCTGTGCAGCGTATCTGCAACAACGTGATGAAAGCCCACAACATTCCCGGACTGTTCAACCTTGTGGTCGGGCGAGGTTCCAAGATCGGGGAACGGTTGATCAACGACCGCCGCGTACCGCTGATCTCCGCGACCGGTTCCTGCGAAATGGGATACCGAATCGGAAGGGTGGTCGGTGAGCGTTTGGGCAGCACTATCCTCGAATTGGGAGGCAATAACGGCATCATCGTCTCCGACAAGGGCGATCTCAATCTGGCGGTGCCGGCGATACTATTCGGCGCGGTGGGAACTGCAGGTCAACGCTGCACCTCTACTCGCCGCGTGTTCCTGCATAAGAAGATTTCCGGAGAATTCACCCAACGGCTGGTCAACGCCTACAAGCAAGTGCGCATCGGCGATCCGCTGGACTCGTCCACCCTGATGGGACCCTTGGTGAACGAAGCCGCCGTCACTATCATGATGGCAGCGTTGGACCGCATCAAAGAAAGAGGCGGTAAGGTCATCTACGGCGGCAAACGAATCGACCGAAAGGGCTTCTTCGTGGAGCCTGCCATAGTTGAAGCCGAGCACGATTGGGACATCGTCCATGAAGAAACCTTCGCGCCCATTCTGTACTTGATCGAGTACGAGAATTTCGACGACGTCATCGCCTGGCACAACGAAGTCCCGCAGGGCTTGAGTTCCGCTATCTTCACCCGTGACCTGCTGGAAGCCGAGACGTTCCTTTCTGCCAAAGGCTCCGACTGCGGAATTGCCAACGTCAACATTGGAACCTCAGGCGCGGAAATCGGCTTGGCATTTGGCGGCGAAAAAGAAACCGGAGGCGGGCGCGAGTCCGGTTCCGACGCCTGGAAAGCCTACATGCGCCGCCAGACCAACACCATCAATTGGTCCACCGAACTGCCCCTGGCGCAAGGGATCAAGTTCGGGCAATAATCAAGAGTGATTGTGTCGGGTTTCTGCGGAATCCGACCTACAAGGGCTAATCCGCCAGTCGGCGAATTAGCCCCTACGCGGGAAACAAGCTTCGACCATGTGAAAGCGCCCTCAAGGGCGCACTCCATGATTGCGGCTCCCAACAACTTCCACCATTGGGTCGGGTACGCCGCGATTGGATAGCTTTGAAAGGCTATGTTGATCGCCACCAAATATCAGAGGACAATCGAATGAAGCCGATTCAGACATTCAGCATCATTCCTTCGCTCCCCCAGGAGATCGAAGGACTGCGAAAACTGGCTTATAATCTACGCTGGGCATGGAATCACCAGACCATCGAACTCTTCCGTAGGCTGGACAACGACCTCTGGGAAAAATCCAACCACAATCCGGTGCTCATGCTGGGTACCATTGACCAGGCACAACTTGAGGAAGTGGCTCGGGACGACGGATTCCTTGCTCATCTGGCTCAGGTGGAGCAGGAATTCGATGATTACATGGCTGGCAAGGGCTCCTGGTTTCGGCGAGCTCACGGCAAAGAACCCGCCCCAATGGCAGCCTACTTTTCCGCCGAATTCGGCTTGACGGAGTGCCTTTCGATCTTTGCCGGCGGGCTGGGAGTCCTGGCTGGCGATCATTTGAAATCCGCCAGTGACCTTGGGGTTCCGCTGGTAGGCGTCGGGCTGCTGTATCAAGAAGGCTACTTTTCGCAATACCTGAACGAAGCCGGTTGGCAGCAGGAAAACTATAGCAACAACGACTTTCACAACCTGCCCCTGACCCTGGAGAAATCCAAAGGCGGCAAGCCTCATACCGTGCAGGTCGCGTACCCGGGTCGCCAAGTCACCGCACAAATCTGGCGGGCTCAGGTCGGGCGGGTGCCGCTGTATCTATTGGACACAAATATCCCTGACAACGCCCCGCAAGATCGAAGCATCACTTACCAACTGTACGGTGGTGACCTGGAGATGAGGATGAAGCAGGAGATCATGCTGGGTATCGGCGGATTCCGCGCCCTGGAAGCACTTGGTCTGGAACCGTCCGTGTATCATATGAACGAAGGACATTCGGCATTCCTCTCCCTGGAACGCATCCGCCGGTTGATGGAGAAGAACAGCCTGTCGTTTGACGAAGCTCGAGAAGCAGCAACGTCAGGACTGATCTTCACCACTCATACGCCGGTCGCCGCTGGTCACGACAATTTCCCGCCCAAAATGATGGATACGTATTTCGGGGATTACACGAAAGCGTTGGGTCTGACTCGCCAGCAATTCCTGGCGCTCGGCAAAGGCAATCCCGAGGGAGGCGACGACAGCTTCTGTATGACGGTCCTGGCGCTGAGAATGGCGGCTCAAAGCAACGGCGTCAGCCGCCTGCACGGGGAGATCAGCCGACAGATGTGGCAACATCTCTGGCAGGGCGTGCCGGAGAACGAGATCCCAATCTCGCACGTGACTAACGGCGTACACTTCCTATCCTGGATCGCCTTGGAAACCAAACAATTATACGATCGCTACCTCGGACCTCGCTGGCGAGATGAACCAGCGGATCAAAAGGTTTGGGGTCGAGCAAAGCTAATATCCAACGATGAGTTATGGCGGACCCATGAGAGGCGTCGGGAACGGTTGGTGGCGTTTGCCCGCCGACGCCTTAGAGAGCAGTTGATCCGGCGAGGTGCCCCTCAAAAGGAAATCGATGCCTCATATGACGTGCTGGATTCAGAAGCGTTGACCATCGGCTTCGCACGCCGCTTCGCAACCTACAAACGAGCTGCACTAATCCTGCGTGACAACGACCGGCTGTCCCGTATCCTAAACAATCCTGATTATCCGGTACAAATCATCTTCGCCGGAAAAGCCCATCCCCAGGATGACCCAGGTAAACAACTGATCCAGAAGATCGTGCAACTGGCTGGCAAGGAATCGTTCCGTCGTCGCATCGTCTTCCTGGAAGACTATGACATGACCGTTGCCAGGTACCTGGTTCAGGGATCCGATGTGTGGTTGAATACCCCATTAAGACCTCGGGAAGCCAGCGGCACCAGCGGAATGAAAGCCGCCGCCAATTGCGTCTTGAATATCAGCGTCTTGGACGGGTGGTGGGATGAAGCCTATCAGCCTGAATTAGGTTGGGCAATCGGTCGCGCCGAAACCTACCAGGACCAGGAATACCAGGACCAGGTGGAAGCAGAAGCCCTGTATAATCTGCTGGAACGGGACGTGGTGCCTACTTTTTACGAACGTGCCGCGGATGGTTTTCCCCGAAGCTGGATCGATTACATGAAAGCTTCCATCAGTAATTTATGCCATTTCTTCAACACCAACCGCATGGTCGGACAGTACACCGAGGAGTTCTACCTTCCAGCAGCCTTTCGTTACCGGTCCCTTTCCGCTGACCAGATGGAGCGAGTAAAAGCGTTGGCTGCTTGGAAGAAAAATGTTCAGGTTAGCTGGTCGAAAGTCCGTATCGGAGATGTTACCATTGACGGTGCCGGTGAGCTAAATGTCGGTGATAAAATCACTGCCAAAGCATCGGTGGATCTTGGCAATTTGACACCGGAGGATGTGACGGTACAGCTCTATATGGGTCGAGTAAACAATGATGGGGATATCGTTGATGCGGATGCCGTCCCTATGGTGCCAATAGGATCAAAAAGCGGCAGTCAATATCGATTCCAGGTGAAGGAAATCCCTTGTCGCAAAAGTGGATTATATGGTTTCACCGTCCGAGTGCTTCCCATGCATATGGACCTGGTTTCCCATTACCTGCCTGGACTAATCACCTGGGCGAAGTAAGCGTCCCGCGGGCATCCTGCCCGTGGCTGTACGCGTAGGCGCCGATTCATCGTGCGCCACTCCCTTTGTCATCTTGTCCGCCGCAGGCGGAATGCGGGATCTAGTCTTCTGCCGCACGGGTTTTGGGGCAAAATAGAGGTCTAAATGCGTGTAGAATTCTTTTCCTGGGGCGCTGCCCAGGAAGTCACCGGGTCGAAACATTTTCTCAGAGTCAAAGATCAGCTAATCATGGTCGATTGCGGTGCTTTCCAAGGACACCGCGAGGAAGCTGACCGCAAGAATCGTGAATGGTCGTTCGATGCCTCGGAAATCGATGCCATGATATTGACCCACGCCCATTTCGACCATTCCGGCTTGATTCCGCTGTTACCGGAAAAAGGCTTCACCGGCAATATCTACACCACCCCCGCCAGCCGGGATTTAGCCAGCCTAATCATGATGGATTCCGCCCACCTCCAAGCCAAGGACTTGGAATACCTGAATAAACGAGCTAAAAAGCGTGGTGACCAATTTGAAAAAGAACCCCTATACACCGAGCGGGATGTGGTCGCCAGCCTGGAGCATTTTATCACCGTTTCCTACAGCCGCCCCTTCTTTATCGCTGATGGCATCCAAGCGGAATTCTACGACGCTGGACATATCCTGGGCGCAGCTATCACCTTGATAACAGTGAATCACGATGGGCAAAGCATGAAAATTGGGTTCAGCGGTGATTTGGGGCGTAAAAATCTGCCCATTCTCCGCGACCCTCAAGTGATTCCGGATGTGGATTACCTGGTCATGGAAAGCACTTACGGTCATAAATTGCATGACCCGTTGGATGTCGCCATGGACAAATTGGCGGAAGTGGTGAATCGCACCGTGAAACGTGGCGGGAAAATCATCATCCCCGCTTTCGCCGTGGGACGAACTCAGGATATTGTATATTATCTACATTTATTGAGCGACCGCAAGAAAATCCCTAAAATCCCCATCTATGTGGACAGTCCGATGGCGACCAATGCCACCGCCATTTTCCGGGTGCATCAAGAATGTTACGATGACGAAACCCGGCAAGCCTTCTTAGACCACCACCGGAACCCCATCGGCTTCAACGAACTGCGGTATATTGCCGAGGTGGAAGAAAGCAAGCGGTTAAACACTTTGAATGAACCGGCGATAATCATCTCATCCTCGGGCATGTGTGAAGCCGGCCGCATCCTTCATCATCTATCTAATAATATTGAAAATCCGAAAAACACCATTTTGATTGTCGGTTTCATGGCGGAAGACACCTTAGGACGGAGAATCAAAGAGGAGCAGCCAGAGGTGCGGATATTGGGGGATACTTACAAGTTGAAAGCGGAAGTGGTAACGATGAACGCTTTCAGCGCCCATGCCGATTACAGCGAAATTTTGGAATATATTTCTCATTTGAATTATAACAAGTTAAAAGAGATCTTTTTAATTCACGGCGAACCCAACGCCCAATCGAACCTGAAACGCCTTATGGACGAAAAAGGCTACAAAACCACTATTGTCAAATACGGCGAAAAGTATTATCTTCAGATTTAACTTCCCCCCTACGGAGTAGGGGGGAAAAGAAGGGGGGTCACTCCGTGTCATTGCGAGCGCAGCGAAGCAACCTCCCCCCCTTAAGGGGGGGAATATAAGGGGGGTCAGACTTTGGAGTGCGCCCTTGAGGGCGCCTTGATATGGCTGAAGCTTGCTTCAGACTGTAGGCGACTTAAGCGCTTGGGTCGTCGGGTTCCGACAGAAACCCGACATAATCTAGAAACGAAAAAGTCCCGATTGCTCGGGACCCGATGGCTTAAACCATCCACCTCCACAGTTGTGGATTGGTTATATTATAATAAACAATTTGATAAAAGTCAAGGAATAATGTCAGGATCGCAGGGATCCTGGCCTACGCAGCTATGGCAGCCCAGAGCAAGCCCTGGGCAATGAAAGCGCAAGCAAGCTTGCGCACTCCAAATTGTAGGCGCCGATTCATCGTGCGCCTTGTAGGCGACTTAAGCGCTTTGGTCGTCGGGTTCCAAGCGCAGCGCGAAACCCGACCAACCATCATCAGCCTTAAAAGCTGTGGGGAATGATCATGGACCTCAGAAAAGCTTATGAAGTTTTAATGTTACCCTATGGTGCTTCTTTTGAGCAAGTAAAGAAAGCTTATCGGGAAGAGGCTTTACTTGTGCATCCTGATAGAGTTCAAAATTCTTCGGAGAGTGTTAGGAAGCGGGCAGAAGAGAAGTTTAAACTAATAAATGAAGCATTTCAAACTATCAGTAAAGCCATAGAAAATGGTGTAATCTTTGAAGAAAACGAGGCTCAGAAGCGATCAAGAGAAGAAGCAAAGCGCCAGAAGGAGGAAAGACAGAGAGCAGCGGAGAGACAAAGAGCTGAGCAACAACAAAGTGAACAGCAACAAAGAGATTATGAAAAAAAAGCGGAAGGTGCATTTAGTGGCGGTCGAAAAGGTGACGGTCAGCAGAAACAATCAATTGGTGATACTGCAAAAATAAGCTGGAAAGGTCCACTGTTCTTTTTCATAGGACTCATTGTATTTGGTCTTATAGTTGAAAGTGTCACCAAGAGGAATCAAACGCCTCCGGCATCAAGACCTATTGCCCCAAGTGTAAATGAAAATCATTCTCCGGATAAATCAAAATCAACTATCGAAACCGACCGTGTATACAAGGATAAGAATGGAAAGTACACTATCACTATTCCGTCCGGATGGGATTTCAAATTAGATTCTACAGAAAAATTCGATATAATGATTTACAATCATCTATGGGATGGAAAAGATATTGGTCAGTATCCTGGTATGATTGTCATTTTCAAGAAATATCTTGGCGAGGGGGATTACGATATGGACATATCTTATCCACAGATGAGAAAATCCATGATGGAAATGTACGATAGTTCCTTCGTTGTAAGCGAAGGGCAGAGACAATTCGGTGAAGTACTATCAAAGTGGATAATGATTGATGGTAAATCAGAGGGGAATGTCTACAGATATGTTGACTATATGATGATTCACAATGAATATTTTTACAATATTCGCACGGTTAGTTTGAGCGCTAATTACCAAAAATATAGAGACGATTTAATAAAAATCACTGCTGTTTTCAAGCTATTGGAGCCGACGAGATCCAAAAGTAAAATTTCATCAAATGAAAAGTCAGATCTTGCTGACAAAGAATCTACAGATAATGGACAAACAAGTGCGAGTAAATCCGGTTCAGCTTACGAATCATCAAAGCCGAAAGAAAAGTCAAATAGCTATGGGTCTTACTGGAGTATAGGTTCTGGTGAGTTCGAGGTCCGCCGGATACAAGGTACCCCCACGTCAGTAAGTGAGTTGTATTCTAAATTTATACTTTATTACGGGTCTTCTTCAGTCACTTTTGATCTTAAGTCAAAGAGAGTTACGGAATATTGTAACTCTAGCAGAAATCTCAGAGTTCGGGGGAAAGGTGATGCATCTTCACCGAGCACAACTGAATATTGGAGTATAGGTTCTAGTGAGTACGAGGTCCGCCGGATACAAGGTACCCCCACGTCAGTAAGTGAGTTGTATTCTAAATTTATACTTTATTACGGGTCTTCTTCAGTCACTTTTGATCTTCAGTCAAAGAGAGTTACGGAATATAGTAACTCTAGCAGAAATCTCAGAGTTCGGGGGAAAGGTGATGCATCTTCACCGAGCACAACTGAATATTGGAGTATAGGTTCTAGTGAGTACGAGGTCCGCCGGATACAAGGTACCCCTATGTCGGTCAGTGAGTTGTATTCTAAATTTATACTTTATTATGGGTCTTCTTCAGTCACTTTTGATCTTCAGTCAAAGAGAGTTACGGAATATAGTAATTCTAGCGGAAATCTCAGAGTACGGTGATTCTTATTGTTCCTTCTAAATCGTTAACTCATCGTGTATGAAACAGTTAGGCGCGCAGAAGTTGTGCTTTGCTATGTTATGCTGCACCGGAAATTTTATTCGAAAGGATTAATCACATCTGGAATTGATATAAATGAGGTTTAAAGATGGATATTATTGAAAATTCAAAGCTTGCAGTCTTTGCAGAAGCCGAAGATTCTGACAAGCCGCTTATTCTTCATGACTTATCTTTTGGGCGATTTGTTGATGACGTATTGATTCCCTTTGAAAAAGATGAACCGTTTTTTATTGATGGAGTATCTCTCACCAAGAGTAAAGTAAGAAGACTTAAAGTGCTTCTGCAAGGACCATACTTTAAAAAACTGTTTTTCGATTTGCATTATCTGATGCGACGAGGTGCCCAGAGCAACAAAAATTGTTTGCTGAGCAGTATCGTATTCGTTTAGAAGCCATTTTTAGAGAGTCCTGCGAAGACGTCACTTCGCAAGTCATAAAGGCTTTTAACAAAGAAATAAAGCCTCGGCTTAAAGATTATTTTCCAAAGCGAGAAGAGCTTATTAGCGCTGCATTTAGAGTTTTTATTGAAAGTCTAAAGATTCTTGGTAAATCTGCCTTACCATAATAGATTGATTGATTAAATATTCGACTTGAATAGTACAAACCGGAGATTAAATGAGCACCCCCACTATCGTTTCCATGCCCGGGGACGGGATTGGAAAAATCGTACTGCCGGAAGCAATTCGCGTGCTGGAAGCCGTCGGATTCAACGCCAACTATATCCCCGCCGACATCGGCTGGGACTTCTGGATTTCCGAAGGCAACGCCCTGCCCCAGCGCACCATCGACCTATTGGAACAGCACAAAATCGGCTTGTTCGGCGCCATCACCTCCAAACCCAAAGACAAAGCCGCCGCCGAACTATCCCCCGCGCTTCGGGACAAAGGCTTCGTCTATTACAGCCCCATCGTGGGCATGCGCCAGCATTTCAACCTGGACATCTGTATCCGCCCCTGCAAATCCTTCCAAGGCAATCCTTTGAACTTCATCCGCAAGAAAAACGGCGGGTTCGAGGAACCGATGGTGGATGTAGTGATTTTCCGCCAGAATACCGAATGCTTATACGCCGGTGTGGAATGGACCAATCCTCCAAAACAAGTGCATGACGCCTTTGCCACTCATCCTAAATTCAAACCCTTCAAAGATATCCCCGGTCCGGATTTAGCCATATCGGCGCGCATTTTCACTCGTCCCGCCTGCCGTCACATCGCGGAACGAGCCTTTTTCTGGGCGGAAAAATATGGCTATAAATCAGTCACCGTGTGCGAAAAACCCAATGTCATCCGGGAAACTTCCGGCATGATGGAAGAGGAAGCCCGCAAGGTCGCCAAAAACTACCCCGACATCGCCCTGTGGTCCACCAACATCGACGCTCAAATGATGTGGCTGACCAAGAACCCCGAAGATTACGGCGTGATTGTTTCCGGCAATATGTTCGGCGACATCGTGTCCGATGGGTTTGCCGGCTTGGTGGGCGGCTTGGGATTCGCCTGCAGCGCTAATCTCGGTGAGGGATGTGGTGTGTTCGAACCTACTCATGGTTCTGCTCCCAAGTACGAGAAATTGAATCCATCTATCGTGAACCCAATTGCCATGATATTAAGCGCGTGCATGATGTTGGATTTCATAGGTGAAACCCCCAAAGCCGACCACATCCGTGGCGCTATTTCCGCGGTGGTAGCGGAAGGTAAAGTCCGCACTTACGACATGATGAAAATCACCGGCGGACCGAACAGCATTGCTCAGGGCGCGGCTACCACCCAGCAAATGACCGACGCCGTTATTTCCAATTTATAGGGAAAAGTGAGGAAACACAATGATTTCTGAATATGATATCGAAAAGCTGTTCGAATCCCAGCTTGACCGGATTCAGGATTCCGACCTTCGACAGAAGGTGGTCAGTATTTGGGTCGCTGCCTGTGCCAAAGGCAAGTGGGATAATTCCGACCAGTTAGTGGGTATGCCGTTCACCTTACTAACCAAGACTCACGGCATCAGTTTCATCGAACACACCAAAGCCGTCACGGACGGTGCGGTGGGATTAGCCAAAGCTATGATGGATAATTACCACGCCATGCCTTACCGTATTGACATGGACCGATTGGTGGCGGGTGGGCTCCTCCACGATGTAGGAAAACTTTTGGAGATAGAACCCATCAGTGGCGGCGGTTACCGAAAGAGCCGGAGCGGTCAGTGCACTCGACATCCCATTTCAGGAGCCATCCTGGTAGCCGAAGCCGGACTTTCTGAGGAACTGGTGAATGTGGTGGCCTGCCATGCCAAGGAGGGTGAAGGCGCTCCCAAATGCATCGAAACCGTGCTGATCCATCAAGCCGACTTTGCGACTTTTGATCCTTTGGTGATGATGGAAAAAGGGCAGTTGATACAATGATTTCCCCCCTGCTACGTGCAGGGGGGAAGAAAAGGGGGGTCAAGCGTACTATGGGCGTCCCGCCCATGCACACGGGCTGGAAGCCCGTGCCACCTGACTGGATCCCGCATCAAGTGCGGGATGACAGTGGCAAAGCGCCCCTGTCACTTTCCAACTTTGTAACTTTCTAACTTTCAAACTATTAGTGAACCTATGTCTTCAACAATCATCGAAAAAATCATCGCCGCCCACTGCGGTCATTCCGTCAAGCCCGATGACATCGCGGACGTAGAAATCGATGTCCGCGTGGCTCGGGACTTCGGCGGAGCCAATGTGGTCAAGAACCTCCAGGAACACGGATTGGCAATCGACAACGCGTCTCGTACCTTCTTCACCTTCGATTGCAATCCGGGAGGCAGCGACCAGAAATACGCCACCAACCAGCACATCTGCCGGACGTATGCTCGAGACCACGGAATCGCTATCTATGATATCAACGCTGGCATTGGCACGCATGTCGCTATCGATGAAGGACTCATCGGGCCCGGTGGAACCTTAGTTTCCACCGATTCCCATGCCAATATCCTTGGTGCGATAGGCGCATTCGGTCAAGGTATGGGCGATCAAGATATCGCGGCCGCTTTCGCCCACGGCAAAGTCTGGTTCAAGGTGCCAGTATCCATCAAGGTCATACTGGATGGACATCCCGGAACCAACACCACTGCCAAAGACATGGTGCTGGCTTGCCTCAAGCATTTTGGAGCCAACGGCATGCTGGGTTACTCGGCGGAATTCTACGGCGATATCGTGGATGCTTTGACCCTTGACCAGCGCATCACCATTTCTTCCATGGCAACGGAAATGGGAGCTATCATTGCCCTGTTCCCGCCGAATGAGGAGGTTATTCGGTATTGTCGGCGGGCGGGGAATGGCTCCGATCCGGTATTTGCCGATGATGGTGCAGACTACGAGGAAACCATTTCCATTGATATTAATGGATTAGAACCTTTGATGTCCCGTCCCGGTCATCCCGAGGACGTAGCTTCGGTTTCCGAATTCGCCGAGACCAAAATCGATTCCGCCTTCATTGGATCGTGCACCAACGGTCGTTACGAAGACATGGTGGCTGCTGCAAAGGTCTTGAAAGGTAGGAAAGTCGCTCCTGGCGTGGTTTTGAAAATAGTCCCGAGCACCGATAGAATCTGGAAGCAATGTCTGGACGAAGGTTTGATGACTGTCTTCAAAGAAGCCGGAGCGCTGGTAGGCAATCCCGGTTGTGCCGGCTGTGCCGCCGGTCAAATTGGGCAAAACGGTCCTGGTGAAGTCACTGTCAGCACCGGTAACCGCAATTTCGCAGGGAAACAGGGCAAAGGCGACGTCTGGCTGGCGTCACCCGCCACCGTTGCGGCATCTGCCATAGCCGGTGTCATTACCTCACAGGACAACATTCCCTCCAAACCGGCGGTGTTCGCGCTGGATACAGGAAAGATTGCGGGAAAAACCTCTGCAGTGACCGCCAAGCCACCCGCGGAAAAACCCACTGCCTTCAAGGGTCGCGCCTGGGTGATACCGGTGGACAATATCGATACCGATATGATATTCCATAACCGATACCTGGCGATCACCAACCTTGCCGAAATGGGTCAATACTCGTTCGACAATCTGAAAGGCTGGCAGGACTTCGCAAAGAAAGCCAAGCCGGGTGACATAGTCCTGACCGGCAAGAATTTCGGCTGCGGTAGCTCGCGCCAACAAGCCGTGGACTGCTTCAAAAGCCTCGGGATATCGATGATCATTGCCCAATCTTTCGGCGCCATCTATGAACGCAACGCCATCAATGCCGGATTCCCGATAATGACCATCGACCAGGTCCCATCGGACATGCACGATGGGCACACTTTTGAAGTCGACGTCAAGACCAGCAACATCCATTGTGACGAATGCAATGTGTCCCTGACTGGAACGCCGTTTTCCAATGTCCAGATGGAAATATATCGGCGCGGGGGCTTGCTCGGAAGTTAAAAATTAGCTATATTGAATAATCCATATCAGAAATTATCCGGGCAAGGCAAAGGTTACGCCTTGACCTTTGTCTCGGCGCTCTTTTCCGCATCGGTGTACGGGGTGGGGAAATGGGTGATGATTGGTGTGTCGCCCGTGGCATTGGTGGCGCTGACATTCTCGATTTCCTCCATCATCATGGCAGTCTGGGCAGGAAGCACAGGTCAATGGCGAGATGTGCTCCATGTGAGCAAACGGGGCTGGGCAACAATCGCCCTGTACACCGCGGTCTCCATCGCCGCCCTGATGGCAATGTGGACCGGTATCGAGCATCTGGATCCCACCGTCGCATCATTCATCGGACGGCTGCAAACGCTGGTTTCCGTGTTCTGCGGAGTCCTGCTGTTGAGGGAGCACCTTCGACCAATCGAGGCAATCGGTGGGCTGATCGTCATCGCCGGGGTGGTAGTGATCAAAGCCAGCTTCGCCGTGGAATTGAATCGGTGGTTCTGGGTGATGGTCGCCAGCGGCACGTTGTGGGGTTTGAATGAAGTCATGGCGAAATTGTCGATGCGCCATCTGTCGCCGGTGCCCTTGAATCTGGTTCGGAATTCGGCGGTTATGGTCTTCTATCTCCTGCTGTCTGCCGTCCAGGGTATCTCCTTGGTCAACTACGGCACCTATTGGTGGGGGATTCTGGCAGTGGCTTTGGCTGGACCGATCTTCTCCAGGCTCTTCTATCTGTTCGCTCTGCAACGAATCGGCGTCGCCAAAACCGCACTAATCAACCAATCTCAGCCCCTGTATGTGTCGGTGATTGCGTTGGTTCTGTTGGGAATGATCCCGTCAGTTCGGGAATGGGCTGGAGGACTGTTGATTCTGGCAGGCTGCGTCATCATGATCCTGGGCCCCGGGCAAGCTGCGATCGCACGGAAGATTAATCATATAGAGAACTAATACGTTTGTCGCAATTTATGAAGAACGAGAAGCTCGCAAGTTGGAAAGTTGGAAGGTTGCAAAGTTAGAAAGTTGAAAAACAATGGCTACTTTCAAGAAATTCGAAGACGTTGACACCTGGAAACGAGCCTGCAGATTGGCGGTAGATATCTACAGACTTACCAATCAGCCGGAGTTGCGGAAAGACTGGGGATTACGTGATCAAATTAGACGATCGGCAATCTCAATTTCTTCAAATATCGCAGAAGGTTTTGAACGCAATTCAAATGCGGAATTTAAACGGTTTTTGTTAATCTCAAAGGGCTCCTGCGGCGAACTTCGATCACAACTTTACTTATTGAAAGCATTGGAATTATTACCTGCCAAAGATGTAGGCAATTCCATAACTGAATGTATTGAGATTCCATCGATGATTCAAACCCTCATCAATCATCTGAAGAAGTGCAATAAACAATAACTTTCTAACGTTCAAACTTCCCAACTTTCAAACTCTGGAACTCCCATGGGATTAACCTTCGCCGAAAAAGTCCTCGCCCGGAAAGCCGGGCTGAAAACCGTCGTGCCCGGTCAAATCGTGACCGTGAAACCTGACCACCTTTTGACCCACGACAACACCTCCGCCATCATCGGCAAAATCGGAGCCGAGCTCGACCAGTACGGCATCGTCGATCCGGATCTGCCCATCGTGGTGCTGGATCATGTGACTCCAGCTCCGGATGAGAAGACCGCCGCCGGACACAAGAGAGTGCGGGAATTCGTCAAACGATTCGGGATCCGGCATTTCTACGACGTGGGATTCGGCATCTGCCACCAGGTGGTGGTGCAGGAAGCTCTGGCATTACCTGGAACTCTGATCCTGGGCAGCGACTCCCATACCTGCAGCGCCAGTGCGCTGAGCGCTTTCTCCACCGGTATAGACCGTACCGAAGCTGCCGCGTTGCTGCTGACCGGCGAAACCTGGCTTCGAGTGCCGTCCTCCATCAAGATCACGCTGAAAGGCAAGCTGAAACCACCAGCATACGCCAAGGACTTGATTCTGACCATCATCGGGGACATCGGAGCTGACGGCGCTACTTACCAATCGGTGGAATTCCACGGTAACGTCGCCAGTTTGTCCGTCTCCGAGCGTTTCACTATTAGCAACATGGGGATCGAGATGGGCGCCAAAGTGGCGGTGTTCCCGCCGGACAAAGTGACCTTCGAATACCTGGATTCCAAAGGAATTCCCCGCACTGCTTACGAACCTGCGTGGGCGGATTCGGATGCCAATTACGAGCGGGAGCTGGAGTACGACATGTCCAAAATCGAACCGGTGGTGGCGCTGCCTCATTCTGTCGATAAGGTCGCTCCAGTCCGTGACCACGTGGGAATCCCGCTTGACCAATGTTTCTTCGGATCGTGCACCAACGCTCGAATCGACGAAATGCGCATCGTGGCGAAAATCATGAAAGGCAAGCAGGTCGCATCCAGTACGCGATTCCTGGTGATTCCCGCGTCCAAAGCCGTGTTTGAGCAGGCGCTCAAAGAAGGCATCATCAGCATTTTGAGCGAGGCGGGTGCAGTGATTGCTCCCACCGGCTGCGGACCGTGTATGGGTGCCCATTTGGGGGTGTTGGCGCCGGGCGAAAAGTGCTTGAGTACTGCGAATCGAAACTTCAAAGGGCGGATGGGATGCAAAGAAGCGGAAATCTACCTCGTAAGCCCGGCAACGGTGGCTGCGTCAGCCATCACCGGCGTCCTGACCGTCCCGGAAATCGTGTAGGAACGCTTTTCTATCTTCGTGTCATTCCCGCGAAAGCGGGAATCCAGTGATTCCATGGTGCCGTAGGGTGTCCCCACCCTGCGGAAAAATTACGGTCAAACGTGCAGGATGAGGACATCCTGCACCACAATAGTCAATCAACCACGGAGCGAATTATGAGGGTCTGGAAATACGGCAACGACATCAACACCGACATGTTGTTCCCTGGCAAGTACACTTACACCTGCAGCACCGCCGAGGAAATCAAACCGCACCTGCTGGAAGATCTTGATCCCCAATTCGCCAAGGGCGTCAAAGCAGGCGACATCGTGATGGCAGGCAAGAATTTCGGCTGCGGCAGTTCCAGGGAACAACCGGCGCTGGGATTGAAAGCCGTCGGCATTGAAGCAGTTATAGCAGAGAGCTACGCAAGAATCTTCTTCCGGGCGTCTATCAATCAAGGATTGCTGCTGATCGAATGTCCGGAGGCGGTCAAAGCCTACCAGGAAGGTAATCCGGTCATATTCGATTTGAGCCAATCGCAAGTCAAGATTGGCGGGAAAGTGTTCGGGTTTCCGCCCCTATCACCGGAAATCATTGCGATCCGCGATGCCGGAGGATTGCTGCCTTATACCCGGAAGAAACTGGCGGAAAGGAGGGCGTAATGGCGAAACAGGGCGTTGCAGGACGCCGGGAAAAAGGCGTCAGATCGGACTGCTGGGTATCGGTGGAAATTGCCGATGCCGGCGGCATACAACTTGGCATGACCAGCAAAGTCGATTCGATGTACGGCGAATCGATCCGCCAATTGTGCCTCGACGAGCTGGCGGCGTTCAAGGTCAAGCATGCCAGGGTGGAAATCCAGGACTTCGGCGCGGTACCGTTCGTCATCATGGCGAGAATCGAGGCGGCGGTCAAGCGAGCGGGCGTGGTCGTAGGCGAAGGCTGTCTTCCGGAAATTGCGGAACACTGCACGTATGGCACCACGAGGGAACGGTTCCGGCGGTCGCGGCTGTATTTGCCGGGGAATGAGCCCCGCTTCTTCCTGAATGCCGGTATCCACAAGCCGGATGGGATCATCCTCGATTTGGAAGATGCGGTGGCGCCGACGGAAAAGGATGCCGCCCAGGTGCTGGTGCGGAATGCTTTAAGACAGGTCAACTTCTACGGTGCGGAGCGGATGGTCAGGATTAATCAGATTCCGAAGGGTTTGGATGACCTCGAATATATTATCCCCCACAATGTGCATGTAGTCCTGATTCCGAAATGCGAGAGTGCCGATCAGGTGCGGGCTGTGGATGAGAAAATAGCAGACGTGCTGTCAGGTGTCTCACCTGACAGCAGCAGCCCCCCCCTTGCTCCCCCCCCGCGTAGCAGGGGGGGAATTGGAAAAGCTCCCCTCAGGTCTCCGGGGGGGAATAAAAGGGGGGGCTTATCCCACCCACTTCTGATGCCCATCATTGAATCGGCTCTGGGAGCTATTAAATCCTATGAGATCGCCACAGCAGCGGATTCGGTGGTGGCGCTTGCGATTGGCTTGGAAGACTACACGGCAGACATCGGCGTCCAGCGGACTTTGGAGGGCAAGGAGAGCTTCTGGATGCGTGGTCAGGTGGTGAATGCGGCTCGGGCGGCGGGAGTGCAGCCGATTGACACGGTATTTTCCGATGTAACGGACATGGAAGGGTTGCGGCAGAGCGTCCTGGAGGCGAAGACATTGGGCTTCGACGGTAAGGGTTGCATCCATCCCCGCCAGATTGCAGT